>Ga0105356_10000952_pt1 | contig 28359 bp, 22 predicted proteins | sample GOMGulsemesocosm_3_FD_83502 | JGI IMG/M metagenome (GOLD analysis project Ga0105356, IMG submission 83502) | Methane-oxidizing microbial communities from mesocosms in the Gulf of Mexico - GOM9D Gulf of Mexico | ecosystem: Environmental > Aquatic > Marine > Cold seeps | place: Gulf of Mexico... | reverse complement strand
GTATTATACCGAAGAAGAAACGGCAGCCATTGCACCTGAGCGTCAAGGCAGTTTAGCTGGTACTGGTGACTTTATTGGTGCAGCCAGTGGCGGTGATGTTATGACAGTCGGCGTACGTTACGATTTTTAAACCCCATTTCCCGGCCGTTGGATAAAGTAAAAAGCAGCAAAAATGTTTTCCTTGTTAGTGCCTTAGGGGGTTCCTCATACCCCCCCTAATACCACTCCCCCCCTAGGGTACTTTTTTAAATTAACTGTGCGCCAAAATTGGCACATTTAAAGTAAAAACGACAATGAGAAAACAATCTGACCAGATAGACATCATCTTTGCATTGATGGTGGGTGAATAATCAATTCTCAATTTATTCAATGCGTTTATTGGCGGCTGATTTTTGAGAAGCTGTCTCCTCGATGAGCAAAAAAATTGCTCATCTGCTGCTTTTTATAGTGTTAAGCAGGTGTCCCTTTCATGACTAAGTCCGCATCACAAATCAATGATACTGATCCACAAGAAACGACTGAATGGATCAATACACTCGGAGCCGTGATTACACACGAGGCTATGGCTCGCATTGGGCGTTGATTACAATCCAGACCAATCACGTAAACGATACCAACGTTCAACGACGGGAACCATTTGAGGGGCAACGGTTTGAAAGAGGTGGCTAGGTAAAGGTTCATTGCCAAAAGGCGTATTGCCAGTTTGATGATTAATGATACGTTCAGCAATTTTTGAGCCCAGATAAACTGATCGGGTGACCCCTGTTCCACAATAGCCACAGGCATAGTGAACGCCTTGTGCATTAATACCAATGTGTGGCATATCATCGAAACTATAACCAATTAAGCCAGACCAGCTAAATTCAATATTAACCTGATCAAGGCTGGGGAAGACCTTAACCATATCATCCCGAAGGTGACGAAATGCACGCCAGTTTTTTTGCTTCTCTCCCTGAATCATATGATCACCCCAGCGTCCGACTCGACCACCCCATAAAATACGCTTACCGTCGGGTGATGGCCGGAAATAATGAAATGCATTGGCAGAGTTCCCATAGGCCCGCATTCTGGGTAAGAGATCCTTTATCTTGTCGTTTGATAGCTCTTCTGTCGCGATAATTGCCGAACCCACAGGAATGATTTGGCGCTCAGTTTTTGAATCAGTGCTGCCTCCGTATCCATTTGTGGCAAGTATGACATCACGCGCTATCACAGGACCTGAGTCGGTCATCAACTGAAAACCACGCGTTGTTTTTTGAATGTGGGTTACGGTCGTATTGGCTTGTAATATCACGCCAGATGACTGAGCGGATTTAGTAATACCGTGATGTAGTTTTCCTGGATGGATCAGGCCGTCTCCGGGTAAAACATAACCACCATGATAAAAATCTGTGTTTACTTCCTGATGCTGGTCGGACTTGGGAATCATGTGAAACTCAACATGGGTACGCTTGTTTAAAGCTTCCATTTCACGAGCCATCGCATCGTAGTGCTTAGGACGTACTGCACCTCTAAAACGCCCTACTTCTTGCAGATCACAATCAATTCCCTCTTCGGCAATGAGCTGTTTTAAATGGGTCAGCATTCGAACCCCTTCATTCAATAGGTCTTTTGCTTTGTCGGTGCCAAACCGGTTTTCCAGTGTGTAAATGGGAATCTTTTGATTGCCGCTGCCAATCTGGCCGCCATTGCGGGTACTGGCACCAAAGCCGATAGGCCCCTGATCAAATACAATCGCTTTTCTACCTGCTTTTGCCAGTGTGAAAGCGGCAGAAACACCTGTGAAACCGCTACCGATAATGGCGATATCGATATCCTTTAAATCGGCTATACCGCTACTCTGCTGTTGATAAAGGTGGGCAGCCTCCCACCAGTAAGGTTGATACTGAGAAGAGGAAAAAAAACGGGATTGATCTGTGCTCATGTTCTATTTTCCTTGTTGCTCAACGGAGCACAGGCCACTATGGAATACCTTTAGTTAACAGCCTTTTACGATTGTTTAGAAGAACCTTAAAGGATTTGTGCTGTAACTCACCAGTAAATTTTTGGTTTGCTGATAATGATCGAGCATTATCTTGTAGGTTTCTCTGCCGACCCCCGATTTTTTGTATCCGCCAAAGGCGGCGTGCGCCGAATAAAGGTGGTACGACACGGCCGGCTTAAATACCTCGCCCCATACGGTATGACATAATTGATATCACGGGGCCACCAGCCTGCTCCTAAACCAAATTCGCGGTCATTCGTGAGGCTAGTGCTTCGGCTCCATCTTTGAAAGTGGTCACGGATACGACGGGGCCAAAAAATTTTTCTAGAATATACGTATGCTATTTGTGCCTTTGAATAGCATCGGCTCAATGTAAAAGCCTTTATCAAGTTCACTACCTACTTGAGCAATATTGCCACCAAGTAACAACTCAGCACCTTCTTTTTTCCGATATCCATGTAACTGAGTATTTTATCAAACTGTGCTCGAGAGACTTGCGCTAACTGGAGTGTTTGTATCTAGCGGGTTACCTCGTCATGGCGCAAAATTAGTGTAGAAAGCGTTACTGATAGATAGTGACTGTGGACAAGGGGCCAGAATTTTTACTTGGGCGATTCGCTGAGTTGCTTTAGATTTCCTTACCTATTCAGGTGAACCGCATAGTGAACTGCCAATATTGATTGAAGAGTATGTAACGCCTACTTTCAGTATATAAACAACTAAGTGCTGCCTCCTATAGCTGGAAACACGATACACTCGGATTATATAAACAGATCAATTGGATGCTTCATATTTATTTGGACGTTCATTTACCTAATGATTAAATCAATCAATGTATTAATAGCCCATGGCCGCAACCCCAAACAACATCCACCCTCGCCCTTTGTTTGATACGCTTGAGAATCTGTCTGACTTGATTCATGGCAAAGAACGTCCTACGTTGGCTTATATTGAATCATCCGGTCTTGCTGCTGCGGTCAGTGACTATAAATACGCTTTAGCTTTTTTATATAGTTACCGAGGTAGCCGAGACACATTTGGTGCATACCGTCGTGAAGTTGAACGTTTATTACAATGGTCCTGGTTTGTACAGAAGTGCTCGTTAACAGAGCTTAAACGCGCCGACATTGAAGCCTATATCGATTTTTGCCAGCAACCAGCATTAAATTGGATCGCCAATAAAACGGTATCGCGGTTTATTGATAACCAAGGTGAGCGTGTCGTAAATGAAGAATGGCGCCCCTTTGTTGTTAAGAAAACTCGCCAAAACCCAAACGCGGATATTCATGATTATTCACTGTCTTCCAAAGCGTTGCAGGCCGTTTTTGCCATTCTTGGCAGTTTTTACACCTACCTTATCCAAGAGGAATATACTGAATCAAATCCAGTCGCTCTAATTCGACAGAAGAGTAAGTACCTGCGTAAACACCAACAAAAGGATAAGATACGCCGCCTGACTGACCTGCAGTGGTCCTATGTTGTTGAGACTGCGGAGCTATTAGCTGATGATGATCCTGCACAACACGAACGCACTCTTTTTATTATGCAGGCTCTTTATGGCATGTACCTGCGGATTTCAGAGCTTACGGTAACTGAACGCTGGATACCGAAAATGGGCAACTTCAACATGGATCTAGATGGCAATTGGTGGTTTACCACTGTCGGTAAAGGCAATAAAGAACGGGATATTTCTGTTAGTGATGCCATGTTAGATGCGCTCAAGCGTTATCGGTCCTTCTTAGGGCTGTCGCCCTTACCTTCGCCTAGTGAATCAACACCACTGGTTCATAAAACACGCGGTCGTGGAGGTATAAGTAGTACACGTCAGATCAGGAATATCGTGAAAAATTGTTTCGATCAATCTATCATGCACATGAAACAGAAAGGTCATGATGATCAGGACGTGGAGCTGTTGAAGTCCGCAACGGTGCATTGGTTACGCCATACGGGTATTTCCGATGATGTTAAACACCGCCCCAGAGAGCATGTACGGGATGATGCTGGTCACGGTTCGAGCGCCATCACCGACAAGTATATTGATGTTGAAATGCGCGAGCGTCACCGCTCAGCAAAAAATAAAACGATAAAGCCTGACCTTTAATAACAATTAATTAGAAGGTATTTCTACAAATTACGTTAAGTAATTATAGTCACGCTATGACACAGTTATTTATTAAAAATATTCCCTATCAGGTGGGCACCGAGCAACTGTTCGAGCGCATTCGCCATTTGCCACGCCCGGTATTGCTTGATAGTAGCTTTGACAGCAACGGAACACAGCGCTTTGATATTATGAGTGCCGATCCAGTTGCCACTTTGATTACCAATGAGTCGGGTACCCTGCTCCATAACAGCACCGGTGATCATAAAAAAACAGAAAGCCCTTTTGCACTGTTAAAAGAACAACTGACAGAACTGGGCGAAGCTGACAGTGGTAATATCGAGCTCCCCTTTCATGGCGGCGCATTAGGCTATTTTAGTTACGATCTTGGCCGGATCATCGAAGAGTTACCTGAAAAGGCAGAACATGATGTACCTATCCCTCTCATGGATCTTGGTATTTATCTGTGGGCTCTGATACGTGATCACAAACTTAAAACTGCTTATTTCATTGCTCATCCAACCTGTAGCGATGAGCAGCGTGAAGCTATGTTGGTATTGGCGACTAAGAAGAATACTACCCCATCAAAACCTGACTTTAAGCTAACGTCTGAATTCAGCTCGAATATGACGGTGGCTGAATATAAAGAAAAGTATCACCGCATTATTGATTACATTAAAGCGGGTGATTGTTATCAAGTGAACCTTGCCCAACGTTTCAAAGCGGGTTATCAGGGCGACGAGTGGTTTGCCTACCAGCGGCTTAGTGAACGTACTGATGCACCCTTCAGCGCCTTTATGCAGACAGAAAACTATTCACTGGTTTCACTCTCGCCAGAACGTTTTATTGAGGTCAACAAGGGGTTTGTGGAAACCAAACCCATCAAAGGCACTCGTCCTCGCGACCCAGATCCAGAGAAGGATCGCCAGTTTGCACAGTTATTGAAAAACAGCACCAAGGATCGTGCAGAAAACTTAATGATTGTTGATTTATTACGCAATGATCTCAGTAAGGCCTGTGAGTTGGGCAGCGTATCTGTACCCAAGTTATTTGATATTGAAGCTTATACCAACGTGCATCATCTGGTGAGTACGGTACAGGGCAAATTGGCCGCTGACAAAGATGCTGTGGATCTGCTTGAGGGCAGCTTCCCGGGCGGGTCGATTACGGGTGCACCTAAACTGCGAGCCATGGCAATTATTGAAGAGCTGGAACCTCACCGCCGGACGGCCTATTGCGGTAGCATTGCCTACCTCGACTGTAACGGTAACATGGACAGCAGTATTCTCATCCGTTCATTGGTTTGTCACGATGGCCACATCTACTGCTGGGGTGGCGGCGGTATTGTTGCAGATTCAGACGCTGATAAGGAATACTCTGAAACGTTAGTTAAAGTTTCTCACCTGATGGAAGGTCTGGCCTGATCAGGCCACCTTCTTTCCCTATCTTCAATAAGCATTCAGGTGAGCAAGCGTAAGGCTATTCAACCGACCATCGAGACGTTACGATCACATTTTATCAACAACGCTGTTCACTCTCCTGCGCCCATTCGACACCCTGAGTCACTGACGTTTAAAACGCGTTTTAAGGGACGATATACCTCTGCTGCTGTTTTAATCCCCGTTATTCCTGGTCCGAAAGGCTTGGAAATATTACTAACAGAACGGGCACATCACCTGCGTCATCATCCGGGGCAAATTAGTTTCCCGGGGGGACGGCAGGAAACAACTGATTTGTCGCCTGAAGACACAGCATTGCGTGAAAGTCATGAGGAAATAGGCCTTGCTCCCAGTAAGGTAGAAATCCTGGGACGGTTGGGGGATTATTTTACGGTCAGCGGTTACCAGGTGACTCCAATTGTTGGCATCGTTGAAAGCCCCTTTCAATCACACCTTGATGAAGATGAGGTCTGTCGTTTGTTGTCCGCTCCTTTGGATTTCTTGATGACACCAGATAATTTCACTCTTCAGGAAACACTCTACGATAATGAGATTCGTCATTATTATTCCACAACCTATCAAAATAACGTCATTTGGGGCGTAACGGCGGGTATTATTGTCGCTTTATACGAAGCGCTACAAACCAGCCACCTTGATTAAAGTCATTGCGTTGCCCGCCATAAATTGCATGGCCTGCTAATGGTAAGGTATCATTCTGCGAGCTGCAGGATAGTTGTCTTGAGTTGGAATAAATAAACACGATTCAGCTATCGTACAACCAAATTTTACGGAAAAATAATAATGTCAAACAGCATACCGCAGGCCCTGCTCCACAATTTTTTGGGGGCAGCCCCGGTTTGGTACAAAAAAGCGATTATCGCCTTTTTATTCCTCAACCCACTTTGCTTTATATTACTAGATCCTTTTTATACAGGCTGGCTGCTGATTGCCGAATTTATTTTCACATTGGCAATGGCGCTAAAGTGCTACCCCCTGCAACCTGGCGGTTTATTGGCCATTCAAGCCGTTGCTATGGGTATGACCAGCCCTCAAGCTGTTTTTGATGAAACAGTCGCTAATATTGAAGTCGTCTACCTGCTGATTTTTATGGTGGCGGGTATTTACTTCATGAAGGACTTACTGCTGTATGTGTTCACCAAAATTCTGGTGAAGGTAAAGTCTAAAATTGTGTTGTCGCTGCTATTTTCACTTGTCGCAGCCGTACTCTCAGCATTCCTTGATGCGCTAACAGTAACGGCTGTTTTAATTAGTGTCAGCATCGGTTTTTATACCATGTATCACAAGGTTGCTTCCGGTAAGAAAGTAACTCATGAGCACCATGATCACAGCAGCGATACAAGCCTTCATGAATATCGTCGCGATGATTTGGAAAAATTTAGAGCCTTTCTACGAAGCTTGATGATGCACGGTGCTGTTGGCACTGCGTTAGGCGGTGTATGTACGTTAGTGGGCGAACCACAAAACCTACTAATCGCTAAGGTGGCTGGCTGGGAGTTCTTTGAATTTTTCATCCGTATGATGCCAGTCACTATGCCTGTTTTGGTTGCAGGTCTACTGACAGTCATTGTGCTGGAGGCCACAGGTTGGTTTGGTTATGGCGAAAAGATGCCTGCTGAAGTTCGCAGTATTCTGGAAAACGTTGACGCTGAACACGACGCTAACCGTACACAACGTCAGAAAGCAGCCTTATTAGTTCAAGGCGCTGTCGCGATATTCTTGGTTCTGGCATTAGGTTTTCACCTTGCTGCAGTTGGTATTATCGGTCTCGCCGTAATTGTTTTGTTAACCTCCATGAATGGTATTGTTGAAGAACACCAGATCGGTAAATCCTTTGAAGAGGGCCTGCCCTTCACCGCACTATTGGTTGTATTTTTTGCTATTGTTGCGGTGATTCATGAACAGCATCTTTTTAACCCTGTTATCGCAGCAGTACTCGCAATGGATGAGTCAGTGCAACCCGGCATGTTCTTTATTGCCAACGGTGTATTGTCAGCTATCAGCGATAATGTCTTTGTTGCTACCGTTTATATCAACGAAGTAAAGCAGGCGCTGGACGCTGGCACGATTAGCCGCGAGCAATTTGAGTTGCTGGCCGTTTCTATTAATACCGGCACCAACCTCCCCAGCGTAGCGACGCCAAATGGTCAGGCCGCTTTCTTATTCCTGCTGACATCTGCACTGGCACCGTTAATTCGTTTGTCTTACGGTCGTATGGTGATTATGGCAATGCCCTACACTATCGTGCTGTCGATAGTAGGTTACATAGGTGTGACCTACCTGCTTTAATCGCCTGCAAAGATCAAAAAAAAAGCGCTGACAGAAACCTGCAGCGCTTTTTTTGTAACTAAACTTTCTGGTTTGATGCTGAGGCTAACTTTCCTCAACCGTTGAATTATCACTACCCTTCTCTATTTCCAACCACAGGCATTCGCCACTGGCCTGTTGTAATTGCTCAAGCGACTCCTTGTGGGCTACCAGCTCTTCATCACTAGCACGCAGTACTTTTAAAGGTCGTCGCTCAGCACTGACATGATTGATACTTCTTTGGCCATCCACACCACTCTCATCATCTGCATTCAACATCAAGGCCGTTTGGCCGCCGGTCATTAACAGATAAACATCGGCCAGAATTTCGGCATCAAGCAACGCACCGTGTAAATCACGTGCGGAGTTATCGACACCGTAACGTTTACACAGCGCATTCAGGTTGTTCTTTTGCCCCGGGTGCTTTTTGCGCGCCATCACGATGGTATCTATGATGCCGCAAATCGTATTTACCTTAGGATAGCCCTGATTCAGCAACCTGAATTCAGTGTCCATAAAGCCCACATCAAAGGGCGCGTTATGAATAATTAATTCCGCACCACTAATGAACTCTAAAAACTCTTTAGCAATATCCGCAAACACCGGTTTATCGGCAAGAAACTCTGAGGTGATACCGTGCACTTCCGCAGCGCCATCATCAATGTCGCGTTCCGGATTGATGTACTGATGGTAATGTCGCCCGGTCAATTTACGCCCGATCAATTCTACACAACCAACTTCAATAATACGGTGGCCCTGAGTATGCTCTAGGCCGGTGGTTTCCGTATCTAATACAATTTGACGCATCATTAATTCCCGTTAGCGACCTAACACCTGATCAACTCCTTGGTTAGCAAGCTCATCAGCCATTTCATTTTCACGATGCCCACTGTGTCCCTTCACCCAGTGCCAGTCGATGGTATGTTTAGCACACTCTTCATCAAGCAGCTTCCACAAGTCGACGTTTTTCACAGGCTTTTTGGCAGCTGTTTTCCAGCCCTTTTGTTTCCAGCCCGCAATCCAGCTGGTAATGCCATTTTTCACATACACAGAATCAGTGGTAAGAATAATGTCGCAGGAGCGTTTCAGGCTGCGCAGCGCCTCAATGACCGCCATCATTTCCATGCGATTATTTGTCGTGTCCAATTCGCCACCAAACAGGCTTTTCTCTTTACCCTGATAACGTAATAATGCGCCCCAGCCACCCGGGCCAGGATTACCTTTACAGGCACCATCGGTGAAAATTTCAACTGCTGTTGAGGAAGTCGTCAAGGGAATGAGATCTCAGATTAAATTATTTCTGGAGCGAATCATCAAGCGCTTTGATGTTACGCGTCGATGGTTCGGTTACAGGAAACGCCAAAACGCGCCGTTTAATTTTTGTTTCATATAAGGGCGTCATACCTACCGTTTGTTTGCGCGCAACGATGGCATAAGTACTGCCAAAAAAGCAATTATATTTTCGACCCAGTTGCTCTGTTTTACTATTGCTACCATCGCCTTGAGTCCCACTTAACGGCGCTCTAAAAAAACAATAATGTGTTGCCTCTACATTAAACCCAAGCAGTTTAAGCCAATCATTTAGCCTCACCCATGAATGATATCGACCACTCCAAGGCGCCCTGTTACCTGGTGATAGCGTTTTTCGTATTCCCATCAGGCTGAAGGGATTAAAGACCATCACCAATAACTGCCCGCCCGATGTTAAGGTTCGATAAGCCTCTCGTAAAACCTGATGAGGGTTTTGGGTGTATTCTAGGATGTGGTGCAGAATCACCACATCCTGTGAGTCATTCGCAATTGGGAGATAACAGGGCTCCAATAACAGATTACAGTTAGTCTGAGTTTGCTGATTATTATTAGCACTACTTATTTGCGCAAAAGTTTGATTAGGTATGGAGGATTTTTCAAACAGAGGCTCGCAACCAGCAATGCTGAGCTGTAACAGCTGTACCCCCAGCTTACGCTCTAGCAATGGTGACAATAGGTTTTTTTCATGTGCGATTAAGGACTGTCCCAGCGGCTGTTGTTGCCAAAGTTGCCAATCAGCTTGGTTTTGAACTATTGAACGAGACTGTTGACCAAAGAGCTTCATCATTACTTTGCGCCACCATGGATTGTTGCGTTCAAAATAGCGACAGGTGTTACAGTGAACAGGTTTAGTACTAGATACGAATTATTAATCATCGGATTAAAGTCTCGGATAGTAAATATACGTGCTGTTCACTATTATACGCCTTCGAGAAATATTCTGAATTGAGCTGTAGAAGTCTATGTTAAGTGTCACTCCCATACCTGCGTTTAACGACAATTATATTTGGCTGTTACAGCTACCTGAAAGCAACCGTGCGGTGGTTGTTGACCCCGGCCAAGCAGAACCGGTTTTAGCGTATCTGCAGACAAACGGACTTACCCTGGAAGCAATTCTTATCACCCACCATCATCACGACCATGTCGGTGGTATTGAGCAATTACTGGCAAATACACCAGTTCCTGTTTTTGGGCCAATAAACCCGGCAATTAACAATATTAGCCAGGCTTTATCCGAAGGTGATGAAATACAGGTGCTTGATAAGACTTTCCGTGTACTCGAAGTGCCTGGTCATACACTGGATCATATTGCCTATGTAGTTGATAGCCGAGAACAACCTCTGTTGTTTTGCGGTGATAGTCTCTTTTCAGCCGGCTGCGGCCGTTTATTTGAAGGTACTGCTGAACAGATGTACCACTCATTGCAAAAATACACAGACTTGCCAGAACAAACTTCCGTTTTCCCAACACACGAATATACATTGGCTAACCTTGATTTCGCTATTGCTGTTGAACCAGAAAACCAGCCTCTGCGTGACTACCAAAAAAACTGTCTGCAACTGCGTGAGGTCAATACTCCTACTCTGCCAACCTCCCTTGAACAGGAATTTGCCATAAACCCCTTTTTACGCAGTAGCGAGGTGAACCTACAACGGAACGTCAGCAACCATTTTGGTCTCTCGTTGGCAGAGCCTGTTGATGTGTTTCGCCACACTCGTCTCTGGAAAGATCAGTTTTGAGGCTAACCTTAAGGTTAGCTTTTTAAGCTGTTAGTTGAGTACTACTGTCATTATTAAATCATTTCTGAAATAAAAATCATTTTATAATCAATATGTTGAATAAAAAACTTAAAGCTATCTTTGTATCAATTTGTGTTGCATCTGCTTTCACGCTTAGCAGCTGCGCAATTCAGGAATCGGCGCTACAAGACGCTAAAAATGATGATGTTCAAGTGATGCTCGACAAGCTTGAACACACCACTGCCGGTATTGCAGAAAATCTCGAAATTGACGCAGCGGATACTGCTCAAACAGGTCTTCTAGAGATCGATGAGGCGCCAGTTGGTGACGTATGGGTACGTCTGCGGAACAATTTCAGTTTTGATTTAGCTATGGATAACAAAGCCATCCGCCAGCAACGTAACTGGTACGCCAAACACCCTGAATATTTTGAGCGAGTAGCTCGCCGTGCAGAGCGTTATTTGTATCATGTTACTAACGCTATTGAAGCGCAGGGCATGCCCGCTGAACTGGCGTTACTACCAATTGTAGAAAGCGCTTATGACCCCTTTGCCTATTCACACGGTCGTGCTTCGGGTATGTGGCAATTTATCCCGGCAACAGGTAAACACTTTGGTTTGCAGCAAAACTGGTGGTATGACGGTCGCCGTGACGTGGTCAAATCCACCGAAGCTGCGCTTAAGTATTTAAGCCAATTGCATAAACGTTTTGATGGAGACTGGTTGTTGGCACTGGCTGCGTATAACTCCGGCGGCGGCAATGTAAATAAAGCGATCAGGCATAACCGTAAACGTGGTAAGGCAACTGATTTCTGGTCATTGCGGTTACCCAGGGAAACCGAAGCCTACGTGCCCAAAATGATTGCTTTGGCACAAATCCTTAAAGACCCTGAACGCTACGGTGTGAATTTTCCGGAAATTGCCGATCAGCCCTACTTCGCGACGGTCGATGTGGGTTCTCAAATCGATCTCGCCCAAGCAGCAGACATGGCAGAAATCAAACTGGATGAACTGTATTTGCTGAACCCGGGCTTTAACCAATGGGCCACCAGCCCTGATGGCCCACACGTTCTAAATATTCCAGTCGATAAAGCTGAGAATTTCACGCTTATGCTGGCCGAACTACCCAAGGAAAAGCGCATTAACTGGGTTCGCTACACGATAAAATCGGGTGATAGCCTGAGCACCATTGCAAAACGTTACCGCACTACAACCAAGGCGTTGCGTGAAATCAATGATTTAAAGGGTCATAGCATTCGTGCTGGTAAAGCACTGTTTGTGCCGGTTGCCAGTAAAGGCTCCGAGCAGTATGTGTTAAGTGCCAGTGAACGGCTGAAAAGCAAACAAAACCGTTCATCCTTCTCGAACCGCATCAAAAAAATTCACATTACCCAGCCCGGTGATAGTTTCTGGAAAATTGCACGCGGCTACGGCGTCGGTATGCGTGATGTCGCACGCTGGAATAACCTTGGTACAACCGACACACTCAGAGCAGGTCAAAAGCTAGTGATCTGGAGTAAAGCGGAAAAAATTGCGGGTAACAGTCGTCAATTGATTCGTAAAGTGGGGTATAAGGTTCGATCAGGCGATTCATTAGCCCGTATTGCGCACAAATTTAATATCAGGATCAGCGATATTGAGAACTGGAACGGCATTAACCGAAAAAAATACCTGCAGCCAGGCCAGTCATTGAAACTATACGTGGATATTACCCGCGCCAGCCTGTAGCCGTAATTTACTTAAAATGGCGCGTTAATCTTCCTTAACGTCCTCTGCATCAGATTGCGTGTCATTTTTTTTGCGGCCATTTTTTGCACGATGTATAAACGTTTCATCAACGCTTCGTTGTAACCACTTAAAACCACTCTCCATATAATCAAGCCCCACCAGCACCATCACAGTTAACAGTGCCAATAAAATACCTAATATATGGTGTCCTACACCAATTACGACACCAATAGCCGCCAGTATCCAGATAACAGCAGCCGATGTAACTCCCAGCACCACGCCGTCACGGGCCATAATCACGCCAGCACCGAGGAAACCAACACCTGTAACCACTTGGCCAATGATTCGAGACGGGTCAGAAACAACAGTCGCAGTGGAAAAAGCCTCCGTAGCAGCATAAGACATGGCGATAAACAGATAGGTAGCAAGGCAAATCAATGAGCTGGTGCGAATGCCCACCGCTTTGCCCATAATTTGACGTTCGAGTCCGATGATTGAACCGGCTAGCAGCGAACTGCCAATGCCGCCCCACTCCAACGGTATGACACTTAAAACGGTTTCCATAACCTAAGCCTGATTTGGAGTCTGGATTTATTTCCTATACAGGAGATAATGCTGTCTCACAGATCTTTTTCGCCAGATCGTTGTCATTATCATTCCATATAATTCTATTTTAGGCCGACTGAACTTGTTACGCGACCAGAGATTCCTAATTTCCTTCCTGTCCTTTACCGTGCTGTTAGTGATTTCAGCCCTTTCGTGCGCTGCTGAAATCACTAAATCCCACGGTATTGCGCTGCATGGAGAACCTAAATACCCCGCCGACTTTCAGTATTTTTATTTCGTTAATCCTGACGCGCCAAAGGGCGGTAACGTTCGCCTGATGGGCAGCGGCACCTTTGATACTCTGAATCCATACACGCTTAAGGGTATTAGTCCTTTTATGTCACCGGGCTTTTCTAAGTGGGGAGTATTTGAATTAAATGAGCCATTGATGGTAGGTACTGGCACTTATGCGCCCACGGGTGATGAAGCTCAGACGGCTTACGGTTTAATCGCAGAAAGTATCGAATATCCTGCCGATCGTAGTTGGGCTATCTTCAACCTACGCCCGGAGGCGCGCTTTCACGATGGCAGCAGCATTACCGTAGAGGATGTTATTTTTTCTTTTCATACGCTGAAGGATCACGGCCATCCCCGTTTTGCGCAAGCTTTTCAGGATGTAGAAAAAGTAGAAAAGCTGGCGCCAGGACGCGTGAAGTTTAGCTTTAAAGAAGGTGATACTCGTGCCCTACCGTTACGAGTTGGCGAACTACCGGTGCTGTCCAAGGCCTTTTGGCAGGGCCGAGATTTTGAAAAGTCATTGCTCCAACCACAGCTGGGTAGTGGTCCCTACCGGTTAACTTCTTTTGAACCTGGTCGCAGGGTCGTTTTCGAACGGGTTAAGAATTATTGGGGCAAAGACCTGCCCGTTAATCAGGGCCGATACAACTTTAATCAGGTCAGCTTTGATTATTACCGGGATTTACACGTCGCCTTCGAGGCCTTTAAATCCTCCGAATTTGATGTCTACGTCGAGCATATTTCCAGCAACTGGGCCACCGGTTATGACTTCCCCGCGTTAAACGAAGGCCGGGTAAAGAAGCTCGAAATTAACCATGACATTCCCACCGGCTACCAAGCGTTCTTTTTCAATACTCGCCGAAACATTTTCAGTGATATAAAGGTACGCGAAGCCATTGGTCTGATGTTTGATTATGAATGGCTCAACCGCTCACTCTTTTTTAACGCCTACGCGCGTAATCACAGTTATTTCCCTAATACTGAGCTCGCCTCCAACGGTTCACCGAGCGCTGAAGAATTAGCCTTGCTGGCTCCCTACAAAGAACAGCTACCCGCAGCCCTTTTTGGAGGCCCCTACCAGCCACCCGTGACCGATGGCAAAGGCACATTACGTAAACAACAACGCAAGGCTCTCAAGTTGTTAAAAGAGGCTGGCTGGCAAATAACGAATAACCAAATGGTGAACAGCAACGACCAGCCCTTTGTTTTTGAAGTACTGTTTGATCAACCCAGTTTTGCCAAGGTGCTACTGCCATTTAAGCGTAACCTGCAACGCATCGGCATCGATATGCAGCTGCGCAGTGCTGATCGCACCCAGTTTAAAAACCGGATTGATAATTTTGACTTCGACATGATTGTCGAAGTGTTAGTACATGGATTATCACCCAGTTACGAACTCAACCTGTATTTTCATTCCGAGCAGGCCAACACACCCGGTGCGCTAAATTACAGCGGTGTCAGTCATCCGGTAGCAGATAAGCTGGTGGAAAATATTATTGCCGCACCCTCTCGAGAACAGTTGCTGCACTCTATTCGAGCCTTGGATCGTGTATTACTGTGGAATCACTACAGCATTCCACAGTACCATCTGGACTATCACCGCGTGGCGTACTGGAATAAGTTTGGTCGCCCTCAGATCTCACCGCCCTACGCGTTTAATTTCAGGGATTGGTGGATTGACACAAACAGCTCGTCACCATAAAAGTATAAAACTCGTACCTTGTTTAACAACAAAGGAAATCTTTGCATGTTCGTATCGAAACGCCCTTTAGCGGTTGTTATCAGCAGCGTATTATCCGTTTTTTTGTGGGCCGCCAGTCCTGCGTTACAAGCTAATGTCTCTAGTACCACTGAGATCCAACCCGTTCACGCCATTGCTATGCACGGTGAACCAAAATACCCCGCAGATTTCGACCATTTTGAGTATGCTGATCCGAGCGCCGTTAAAGGTGGGAAACTGCGCCTTGCCGCTGTCAGTAGCAGCGGCTTTGATAGTCTCAACCCTTTTATTATCAAAGGTGTTCCTGCCGCTGGTTTAGGTTTATTAGGGCGCAGTTATTTTTATGATTCGCTGACGGTACAGGCTGACGATGAAGCCTTTACCCAATACGGCTTGATTGCCGAATCGATGGAAATGCCTGCTGATCGTTCCTGGGTTATTTTTCATATCAATCCCAAGGCTCGTTTTCACGATGGCCATGCCATCACCGCCGAAGACGTGTTGTTTACCTTTGAGTTGCTCACCACCCAGGGCCATCCCCTCTACGCAGCTTATTATCAGGACGTGATAAAAAGCGAAGCGCTGGATGATCTCACCGTTAAATTCAGTTTCCGTAACGGTGACAACAAAGAGTTACCCCTAATCATGGGACAGCTGCCCATTTTGCCAAAACATTATTGGCAAGATCGAGCGTTTGCTAAATCCAGTCTTGAGATACCAGTGGGTAGCGGTGCTTATCGTATCCAATCGATAGATCCTGGGCGCGCCATTGTTTACCAACGGGTAAAGGATTACTGGGGCGCTGACTTAGGCGTCAACCGTGGCCGTTATAACTTTGATGAAATCAGCTACGACTATTACCGTGACAGTAATGTGGCACTGGAAGCCCTAAAATCCGATGAATTCGATCTGCGTATCGAAACCACCTCTAAAACCTGGCATAGCGCTTATACAGGCCCGCAATTTGACCGCGGTCGTATGAAAAAAGAAGAAATTGACCACCAGAACCCCACCGGCATGCAGGGTTTTGTCTACAACACTCGCCGCGAGCAGTTTACCGATCCGCGAGTACGTCAGGCACTGGCTTATGTATTTGATTTTGAATGGACCAACAAACAAATATTTTATGGCTCTTATACACGCACACAGAGTTATTTTTCCAATTCAGAACTGGCCTCTCAAGGATTACCAAGCCCAGAAGAACTGGCGATTTTAGACCCCTTTAAAGAGCAGTTGCCCGCTGAAGTTTTTACACAAAGCTATAAAGCGCCTACGACCAAGGGTGATGGCAAGATTCGTAATAATATTCGCCAAGCGCAGCAACTATTAAAACAAGCCGGTTGGGTGGTACAAAACAATCAACTGGTCAATGAAAGCAGTGGTCAGGCCATGCAATTTGAAATCATGCTGGTCACACCAGAATTTCAACGCATGGTGCTGCCCTTCAAGAAAAACCTGCAACGGTTGGGAGTCAACGTCGAAATACGCCTGGTTGACCCTCAACAATACGTCAATCGACTCAACAACTTTGATTTCGACATGATCATTGGCAGCATACGGCAGTCCAGTTCACCTGGTAACGAGCAACGAGACTTTTGGCACTCTGCCGAAGCCGAGCGTCCCGGTAGTCGTAACTGGATAGGCATTAAAGATCCCGTGGTTGATCAGCTGATTGACCTGATTATCAGCGCTCCGGATCGTGAGTCATTAGTACACCGCACTCGGGCGCTTGATCGGGTTTTGCTTTGGGGGCATTATGTGATTCCCCAGCATCATCTTAGAGTTTTTAGAGTTGCCTACTGGGATAAATTCTCCCGACCATCAATATCGCCCAAGTTCGCACTGGGGCTGGATAACTGGTGGTTTAATCCGACATCTGACGTAACAATAGAAGAATAAAAAAACGCATGTCAGCCTATATTGTTCGTCGCTTATTGCTGATGATTCCGACGCTGTTCGGGATCATGCTAATAAACTTCGCCATTGTACAAATCGCACCTGGCGGCCCCGTCGAGCAAATGCTGGCGCGTATGCAAGGGCTGGACAGTGGCGCCACCTCGCGTATTGGTGGCTCCTCACAGGCCGAAGTACGCAACGTCAGTGTTAGCGGTGGCCAAAGCTCAAAATATCGCGGTGCGCAGGGTCTTGATCCCGAATTAATAAAAAAAATCGAAACGCTTTACGGTTTTGACAAGCCCGCCCATGAGCGTTTCTGGATCATGGTAAAAAACTATGCCCGCTTCGACTTTGGTGACAGTTTTTTTCGCGATGCCAAGGTCACTGACTTAATCATTGAAAAGATGCCGGTATCGATCTCTCTGGGGCTGTGGACTACTCTGCTGGTGTACTTGATTTCGATCCCGCTAGGCATTCGTAAAGCCATTAAACACGGCTCCAGTTTTGATGTCTGGACCAGCTACGCCATTATTATCGGCTATGCCATCCCCGGCTTTTTACTTGCTATCTTTTTAATCGTATTTTTTGCTGGCGGCAGTTATTTCGACTGGTTCCCGTTACGAGGACTGACCTCCTCTAACTGGGACGAGCTATCAATATTTGGAAAAGTCACCGATTACTTCTGGCACCTTGTTCTACCCGTCACCGCCATGGTGATAGGCAGCTTTGCAACCCTGACCATGCTCACCAAAAACTCGTTCCTTGACGAAATTAATAAACAATATGTCGTCACTGCGCGCGCCAAGGGGCTAGAAGAAAAACAAGTGCTCTATAAGCATGTGTTTCGTAATGCCATGCTGATTATTATTGCGGGTTTTCCCAGCGCACTTCTTGGCATTTTCTTTACTTCATCACTGCTTATAGAAGTTATCTTCTCTCTCGATGGTCTGGGATTGCTTAGCTTTGAAGCAGTACTGAATCGCGACTATCCGGTATTTTTTGGCACGCTGTTTATCTTCACGCTGCTGGGGTTAGTGATCAAACTGGTTAGTGATCTCACCTACAGTCTGGTAGACCCGCGGATCGACTTTGAAAGCAGGGATGTCTAAACCATGACGCTCAATCCCATTAACCAGCGCCGCCTGCAGCTATTCAAAGCCCATAAACGTGGTTACTACTCGCTCTGGATTTTTCTGGCTCTATTTGTACTCACCTCGGGCGCTGAGTTTATCAGTAACGACAAGCCCGTCGCCGTGTATTACAACAACAGCCTCTACGTACCCATTTTTAAAGCCTATCCGGAAACAGTCTTTGGCGGCGAGTTTGAAACCGAAGCCGATTACCGCGATGAATACGTCGCCGACTTGATTAATGCCAATGGCTGGATGATTTGGCCCGTCATCCGTTACAGCTATGACACCATCAACTACGCGTTGGAGCAGCCTGCCCCCTCCCCGCCAACGACTGAAAACTGGTTAGGCACAGATGATCAAGCCCGAGATGTCATGGCGCGTGTTATTTATGGATTTCGCATCTCGGTATTGTTTGGTTTGATACTGACACTGGTCAGCTCCGTTATTGGCATTGCTGTCGGTGCGTTACAGGGCTTTTATGGCGGTAAAATAGATCTTCTCGGGCAACGCTTTATTGAGATCTGGAGCAGCATGCCGCAACTGTATTTGCTGATTATTCTTTCCAGTATCGTTATCCCTAATTTCTGGTGGTTACTGGCTATTATGCTGTTATTCAGCTGGATGGGCTTGGTCGACCTGGTCCGCGCTGAATTCTTACGCGGCCGAAACCTGGAATACGTACGTGCCGCCCGCGCATTGGGTTTAGCTAACCGCCACATTATGGTGCGCCATATCCTGCCCAATGCCATGGTCGCCACTATGACCTTTCTACCTTTCATTTTAACGGGCGCAATCACTACCTTAACGGCGTTGGATTTTCTAGGTTTTGGTTTACCACCCGGTTCGCCCTCGCTAGGTGAACTCGTGGCGCAGGGCAAAGCGAATCTTCAGGCACCGTGGTTAGGTATTTCAGCCTTTGCCGTTTTATCAATCATGCTAACCCTGCTGGTCTTTATCGGCGAAGCCGTCCGCGATGCCTTTGACCCAAGGAAGACCTTGTCATGAGCCAGGAAATAGCACTTGAGATCAATAAGCTATGCGTTGATTTTAAAGTAAATAATGATAGTTTTCACGCGGTTAAAAATGTCTCGTTTAAGGTTAAAAAAGGCGAAACGCTCGCCTTGGTTGGTGAGTCGGGTTCCGGCAAATCGGTAACCGCTTTATCAATATTACAGTTGCTGCCCTACCCCACTGCATCGCACCCTCACGGTAGTATCAAAGTAAACGATGAAGAAATCATCGGCATGAAGCCTGCGCGACTACGTCAGGTTCGCGGCAATCGAGTTAGCATGATTTTTCAGGAACCCATGACATCCCTGAACCCGCTGCACAACATCGACAAACAGATTAGAGAAGTGTTGTTATTGCACCGTGGTTTGAAAGGAGCGGCCGCCACCAAGTGCGTTATCGAGTTACTTGAATTAGTCGGCATCCCCGAACCTATAAAACGTCTGACGGCTTATCCACACGAACTCTCCGGTGGTCAGCGTCAGCGAGTGATGATTGCCATGGCGCTCGCCAACGAGCCAGATCTGCTCATTGCCGATGAACCAACCACTGCACTCGATGTGACCATTCAAACGCAAATTTTGGAGTTATTGCAGGATTTACAGAAGACAATGGGCATGGCTATTTTACTGATCACCCATGATTTAAATATCGTACGCCATTATAGCAACCGCGTGTGTGTGATGACGGATGGCGAAATTGTTGAGACTGCTGACACCGCACAATTATTCGCGCAGCCACAGCACCTCTACAGCCAAAAACTACTCAACGCAGAACCTTCAGGTGAGCCAATAGTTGTTAATAAGAATGCTGATGTTGTACTTGAAACCGAAAGTTTAAAGGTCTGGTTCCCGATTAAAAAAGGTGTTTTTGCGCGCACTGTTGATCACGTTAAAGCCGCCAACGATGTGACTATTTCCCTGCGCCAGGGCCAAACACTCGGCGTCGTCGGCGAAAGTGGTTCCGGTAAAACGACATTGGGACTGGCACTACTACGTTTGATCAAAAGCGACGGTAAAATACTTTTTGATGGTCAACGTATTGATGCGCTCAATAATAAACAAATGCGCCCGTTACGGCCGGATATTCAAGTAGTTTTTCAGGATCCCTTTGGCAGTCTGAGTCCGCGCATGTCGGTAGCAGAAATTATTGCTGAAGGTCTGACCATACATGCGCCGGGTAGCGCGGCAGAATATGATCAAAAAGTCATCCAGGCTCTCACCGAAGTGGGACTTGACCCAGATACACGGCATCGCTACCCTCACGAATTTTCTGGCGGTCAGCGTCAACGTATTGCCATTGCTCGGGCGCTGATCCTTAAACCACGACTCATTATTCTTGATGAACCGACCTCGGCACTGGATCGCACCGTACAAGCACAAATTGTGACGCTATTGCGTGATTTACAAGCGAAATACCAACTCAGTTACTTGTTTATCAGCCATGATCTCGCCGTGGTAAAAGCATTGAGTCATGACATGATTGTTATGAAGGCCGGTGAAGTTGTGGAGCAAGGTCCTGCTGAACAACTGTTTCGCAACCCCCAGCATCACTACACCCAAGCTTTATTGAAGGCCGCGTTTCAGTAATCCAGTGAGATCGTAATTGACGGGGGCATTGGGTATACTTGCCGTCATTAAATTTGGTACGGCGCTTTTGAAAAAAAGTTTTCTTGGGCGGCCATAATTAACATGAGACTAAGGTCTCAACATTAAAGAAAAGGATTAAATATGGGCTTTCTTACGGGTAAAAAAATTCTTATTGTTGGCGTAGCAAGTAAATTATCAATTGCTTCCGGCATTGCCGCTGCCTGTCACCGCGAAGGTGCTGAACTGGCATTTACCTATCAAAATGAAAAGCTGAAAGCGCGTGTTGAAAAATTTGCAGCGGGCTGGGATTCAAACCTGATATTCCCCTGTGATGTTGCCAGCGATGACGACATAGACGCGGTATTCAAAGACTTGGCTGAACATTGGGATGGCCTTGACGGTATTGTGCATGCGGTAGGTTTCGCACCTGCTCACGAACTGGACGGCAACTACGTTGACGTAACAACCCGTGAAGGTTTCCGTATCGCGCACGACATCAGCTCCTACAGCTTTGTCGCGCTGGCAAAAGGCGGCCGTGACATGATGAAAGGCCGTAAGGCCGCGCTGCTGACGTTAAGCTACCTAGGCGCAGAACGCACGATGCCTAATTACAACGTGATGGGTCTGGCCAAAGCCAGCCTGGAAGCTAACGTACGTTATATGGCTCGCAGCCTTGGTCCAGAAGGCATTCGCGTTAATGGTGTATCAGCAGGCCCTATACGTACACTGGCTTCTTCAGGCATTAAGAGCTTCCGTACCATGCTCGATTACAACGAGCGCCAAACACCGTTACGTCACAACACTACGATTGATGAAGTAGGTGACGCGTCCGCCTTCCTGCTATCCGAATTGGCTCGTGGCATTACCGGTGAAATCACCTACGTTGACGGCGGTTTCAGCACCACCGCTATGGGTGATCTGCCAGAATAAACTGTCTGCCTTCATAACAAGCAAGACACAAAAAAGCCGCTGTTGCAGAAATGCAACAGCGGCTTTTTTTATACTTCATTTAGCGACTATTTAAAACTTCTCAATATCCGCATCAGCACGAACGCCACTGACAAACTCGCCAAGCTCCTGACGGCCACTTTGTTGAGCAAGGATTCGAGCCATCATCATCGTTTCTTTCTCAGCTAGTGCGCTTGTATCACCCTCAGTCACCTTATCAAGAGACATAACGACAAAGTCACCCTGCGCTGTAATCAGGCTTCCAGCAGTAGGTTTTGAGTCCGTAGGCTTAGGCAAGCTGAATACTTGCTCTAGGATTTTGGCTTCTACCTGAGTCGTAATACGATTAACCGCTTCATGACGTTGTAGTGGGTAACCGTAATCATCACTGGCCTGTTGCAGGTTTTTACCATCACGTAGCTCAACCAAAATCTGGTCACCCAGTTTCTGGGCATTTTGCTGCGCTGCACGGGCTTTTAACGTGGCATCTATATCCTTAGCAACTTCTTCTAAAGCACGAGGCTTAGCGGGATTATATTGTTTTGACCGGATCACCAGTACGTGATCTTTGCTCAACTCAATCAGGTCACTATTATTGCCTTCAGTCAACAATTCATCACTGAACGCAATACGGCGAACCTTGTTATTGCTAGCGATGCCTGTGCCCTGCTCGCGACTAAAGAAACCGCTCGTCTGCAGCTTTAAACCCAGGTTTTGTGCTGGTTCAGTCAAATCGCCTGCGCTAAAGCTGTCGTTTTGCAACTCCTCAGCTGCTGCAACGAACTCTTCTTCTGCTTTACGGAAACGTAGTTCATTACTCAGGCGTTCACGTTCCTGCTCGAAGGAAGGAGCCTCTGGAGTACGCAGCGCTTCGAGTCGGATCAGATGGTAACCAAACTCTGTTTCTACGATGTCAGAGACTTCACCTTCATTCAGTGCAAATAAAGCATTATCAAATTCAGGTACAAAGGCGCCCTTTTCAGAAAAGCCCAAGTCACCACCGTTTTCAGCCGAGCCAGTATCATCGGAGTGAGTCTTGGCGAGCTCAGCAAAGTCTTCACCCTGACTAAGTTTGTTCTGCAGTTCTGTAATTAATCCTTCCGCTTCATCACTGCTACGTTCATCGCTAGTAATCAGGATGTGTGCAGCACGACGTTCCTGTTGTTCAACCAATGCAGCCGTTTCCTGTTGATACAACTGCTCAAGTTCAGCCTCATCAACTTCGATGTTGGCTGCAAAATCGGCCTGCTTTAATTCCAGGTATTCAATATTGAGGCTTTCTTCACTCATATAAGACGATTGATTGTCTTCGTAGAATGCCTGCACCTCTGCATCGCTGATAGAAACATCTGCTGCTAATTGACTGGCCGGAATCGTCAGATAGGAAAAATCTCGTAGTTGACGATCAATACGCGCTAACAGCTTTACTTCAGCCGAAGTCATAAAAGCAGAGGCCGCCAAACCAAGTTGCATTTGCTGAATTAACAAATCACGGGTTAACTGGGTTTTGTAATCACGAGGCGTCATTTGTAAGTTACGTAATGTGTACTCGTAAATGTTACGGTCAAAAACACCTTTCGTCTGGAAGTTTTCGTTCTGCAAAATGGATTGATCTATACGGCCGTCAGCAACATAAATATCCTGCTGATCAGCAACTTGTAACATCAATTGACGCTGAACAAGCTCATCCAGAGCCCGTGAACGAACCTGCTGATTATCAATTAGATCAGGATCAGCATTCCCCCCCATTTCTGCCAGCATACGACGCTTGAAAAAATCTGAGGCGCGTAACAACTCAAGTTCACTGATTTCATCGCCATTAACAACCGCAGCCTTCTGACCGCCGCCACCGCCACCAACAATTGCGTCGACACCAAAAAGTGCAAAGGTCAGCACGATAAGTCCCACAATGATTTTTGCGATCATCCCTTGGGAGTTGTCTTTAATACTCTGTATTGACATGGAAAATACTCAAATCCGTTAAGGTCTATCCGAATTAAAAAAAAATGCGCATCTGTTGGGATGCGCATTTTTATTTGTACAGCTAAAAGAGTTTGTCGCTTTGAGGAGAGCCTATTTTTATAATATTCGCTCTCGTCTTTAAGCAGATGTCGATTAGTTACAAGCGTCTTTCAGGGCTTTACCAGCTTTGAAACTAGGGATTTTTGCCGCTTTGATCTGAATGGCTTCACCCGTTTGAGGGTTACGACCAGTACGAGCTGCACGATCTTTAACAGAGAAAGTACCAAAACCTACCAGTGATACTTGACCACCGTTTTTCAATTCGCTTGTTACAGCATCAACCGCCGCATCAAGTGCGCGTCCAGCAGATGCTTTAGAAATATCCGCTTCAGTAGCGATTGCGTCAATCAGTTCAGATTTGTTCACACTGGTTCCCCTTTTATTGTTTGAGAATACTTATATGTAGTAATTGTAAAAACAATTTATTCGTTACTTTCGAATGGCACCAAGCATAGCCGTATAACTGCTGGAGTGCCAATCTCTAAATACTTTAATTCCCGATCCTTGTTTCATGCGGATCCATTTATACCAATAGGCGAAATTGCCTGTCAAGCAACCTACTCTATTAATGCGTGCTTATTTGTTTTTTTGTGGGTTTTTTCTTGTCGGACGCTTTAATTGCATCATCGCTTTCAGTATTTTTACTTTCTGGCTTGGGTAGATACTGCAGAGCAATCGCTAGAACTTCATCAATCCATTTAACTGGACAGATAGTTAAATCGGCCTTGATGTTGTCCGGTATTTCTTTCAGATCTCGCTGATTTTCATCGGGAATGATGACTGTTTTTATGCCGCCTCTATGAGCCGCCAATAGTTTTTCTTTTAATCCTCCAATCGGTAAAACTTGGCCACGCAGAGTAATTTCACCTGTCATTGCAACATCAGATTTCACTGGAATTTCAGTCAAAACAGAAACCAATGCGGTACACATACCAACGCCTGCACTTGGGCCATCCTTAGGCGTTGCGCCTTCCGGAACATGGATGTGCATGTCATTCTTTTCGTAGAAATCGTCAGCAATGCCCAATGTTTTTGCTCGGTTACGCACCACAGTGAGTGCAGCTTGGATAGATTCCTGCATTACATCACCCAGCGAACCTGTTTTAATAACGCGGCCTTTACCTGGCATCACCGCAGACTCAATGGTTAATAACTCTCCACCAACCTGTGTCCAGGCCAACCCAGTTACTTGACCAACACGGTTTTCCTCTTCAGCAACGCCATAGGTATGCTTATGAACACCAGAATATTCTTCCAAATTCTCAGAGTTTATCGCTAAAAGCTCAGTGGCCTTCTTCTCATCAAGAGAGTGGCTTTTGACGACTTTACGGCAAACCTTGGCAATTTCACGTTCCAATCCACGTACACCAGCTTCACGAGTGTAATAACGGATTAAATCCATAATAGCTTCATCTGCGAAGACCAGTTCGGATTCTTTTAAACCGCTGTTTTTTAGCTGTTTAGGAACCAGGTAACGTTTAGCGATATTAAGCTTCTCGTCCTCTGTGTAACCCGGAATTCGGATGATTTCCATTCTATCCAAAAGAGCTGCAGGGATATCCATGGAATTTGAAGTACATACGAACATTACTTCAGAAAGGTCGTAATCCACTTCAAGGTAATGATCGTTGAAGGTGTTATTTTGTTCAGGATCCAGCACTTCCAAAAGTGCTGAAGAAGGATCACCGCGGAAGTCTGCCCCCATTTTATCCACTTCATCTAGCAGGAAAAGCGGGTTTCTGGCTTCAACCTTAGACATCTTCTGGATCAGCTTGCCAGGCATAGAGCCAATGTAGGTACGACGGTGACCTCGAATTTCGGCTTCATCTCTCACGCCACCCAAAGCCATACGAATATATTTACGGTTCGTAGCGCGAGCAATAGATTTGCCTAGAGAAGTCTTACCAACACCCGGAGGCCCAACCAGGCACAACACAGGGCCTTTCAGCTTACGTACACGCTTTTGTACCGCTAAGTATTCAAGAATACGCTCTTTGACCTCTACAAGCCCGTAATGGTCATCATTGAGGATTTCTTCGGCCTTATTTAGGTCGTGACGCACACGACTGCGTTTTTTCCACGGTACACTCAACATCCAGTCAATGTAGCTGCGTACTACAGTCGCTTCGGCAGACATTGGCGACATTAATTTTAACTTATCCAGTTCGGCCAAAGTTTTCTTCTCAGCCTCTTCGGACATACCTGCTTCTTTGATGCGCTTTTCAAGACCCTCTACTTCGTTCGGAGCATCATCTAAGTCGCCCATCTCCTTTTGGATAGCCTTCATCTGCTCATTTAGATAGTACTCCCGTTGGCTCTTTTCCATTTGTTGCTTAACGCGGTTACGAATGCGTTTCTCAACCTTCAACAGATCAAGCTCAGACTCCATGAGGCCAACCAGATGTTCAAGTCGCTCTTGCTCATCACTCATTTCTAAAATCTGCTGTTTTTCTTCTACTGTCAGCGTTAAATGTGAAGCGATGGTATCGGCTAATCTCCCTGCTTCGTCAATGCCTGTAACGGATGTCAGGATCTCAGAAGGTACTTTTTTGCTGATTTTTGCGTATTTTTCGAACTGCGAAATAACCGCTTTGACCAGAATAGCTTCTTCAATTTCAGGCAATGCAGGGCAATCAAATTGTTCAACCAGCGCGTTGCAATAACCATCGATTTCGTCCATGGAAATCATGTTGGCACGATAGGAACCTTCAACCAACACCTTCACAGTACCGTCAGGCAGTTTCAGCAACTGCAAAATAGAAGATACTGTGCCGGTGACAAAGAGATCGCTTTCAACCGGATCATCTTCAGAGGCATTTTTCTGAGCAACGAGAAAAATTTCTTTTTCTGACTCCATTGCCAATTCAAGCGCCTTGATGGATTTCTCACGGCCAACAAACAGCGGCGTTACCATATTTGGGAATACAACCACATCTCGTAACGGTAAAAGTGGTAATGATAGTGGGGATATTTCCTGATTTTGTTCTTCAACGGTCATGGATGACGGAACCTTTCAACAATATAAGTGATGTCTTAATCATGGGGATGCACTATTCAAAATACAAGCGTGAAAGACAAGCTTGCGATAGAAAATTTTACAGTGTGTGCGCTATAAAGTTACTGAACACTACAAATTTAAAACAAAAAAAGAGGCCGGTTGGCCTCTTTTTCTCAGTGACTGATGTAAGTTTCGGGAAATTTATTCTTTACCGATAGCTACATTGCCTTCTGGCGTTTCAAAGATCAGCAGTGGTTCAGTACCATCTGTAATCATTGATTCATCAATAACAACCTTCATCACATCTGGCTTTGAAGGAATTTCATACATAGTATCCAACAGTACAGATTCGAGAATTGAGCGTAAACCACGCGCACCTGTTTTACGTTTCATAGCCTTGTGAGCCATGGCGCGCAGGGCGTCTTCACGGAAATCAATTTCAACATCTTCCATCGCAAACAGCTTTTTATACTGCTTGGTCAGCGAGTTTTTAGGCTCTGTTAAAATTTGGATCAGTGCTTCTTCATCCAGCTCCATAAGAGTAGCAATTACTGGCAAACGACCTACAAATTCAGGAATTAAGCCAAATTTTATCAAATCTTCCGGTTCGATATCCAGCAGCACTTCACTGATTGATTTTTGATCGTCCTTGCTCTTTACCGTAGCTGAGAAGCCAATGCTACTTTTCTCAGACCGATCACTAATAACCTGTTCCAAGCCAGCAAACGCACCACCACAGATAAACAAAATATTAGAGGTATCAACCTGCAGGAATTCCTGCTGAGGATGCTTACGCCCACCCTGAGGAGGAACGGAAGCAACAGTACCTTCAATCAGTTTCAACAAAGCCTGTTGCACACCCTCACCCGACACATCGCGAGTGATAGATGGGTTATCAGATTTGCGGGAAATTTTGTCAATTTCATCAATGTAAACAATGCCACGCTGGGCTTTATCAACATCGTAATCACATTTCTGCAACAGTTTTTGAATGATATTTTCTACATCTTCACCCACATAACCAGCTTCAGTCAGCGTAGTCGCATCGGCAATAGTAAAAGGTACATTCAGCATACGTGCCAATGTTTCCGCCAACAGCGTTTTACCGCTACCAGTAGGACCAATCAACAGAATATTACTTTTGCCCAGTTCTATATCATCTTTGTCAGTATCAGACTTAAGACGTTTGTAATGGTTATAAACCGCAACAGACAGTACGACCTTAGCGCGTTCCTGGCCAATCACATAGTTATCGAGATTTGCTTTAATTTCCTTCGGTGATGGCAGACGATCTTCGCTGTCCTCAGGATTTGCATCCTCCATCTCTTCACGAATGATATCGTTGCATAAATCCACGCATTCATCACAGATGAATACCGAGGGACCGGCAATTAACTTGCGTACTTCGTGCTGGCTTTTGCCACAGAAGGAACAATACAGCAGCTTGCCGTTGTCATCTCCGTCGATGGTGTTCTCGTCGGACATCTTACTTCCTCATCCGGGGCTGCATTTGCAAACACAGCCCTTTGTAAAAATTAGTATCTACGAACAGATTAACATTTTATCCAGTAAAACT
>Ga0105356_10000948_pt1 | contig 28407 bp, 23 predicted proteins | sample GOMGulsemesocosm_3_FD_83502 | JGI IMG/M metagenome (GOLD analysis project Ga0105356, IMG submission 83502) | Methane-oxidizing microbial communities from mesocosms in the Gulf of Mexico - GOM9D Gulf of Mexico | ecosystem: Environmental > Aquatic > Marine > Cold seeps | place: Gulf of Mexico... | reverse complement strand
GTAAAGGGTTACCCCAAGGCGGGATTCAAATCATTTTCAACAAGACCTCTTGCCGAAGAAGCATTCGCCAAAGGTACAGCTGCGCCCTCAAAACCAGCACTTCAACGTAAATCACCAGAATCCCCTAGCACCACCAACGGAACGTCTACTTCTGATGTAGATATTTTCTGTGATGGGGCATGTAATCCAAATCCTGGAAAGTCAGGTACAGGCATCGCCATTTACAAACAACAGCAACTAGATCAGCTTTGGTATGGTCTACACAACCGATCTGGAACCAACAATACTGCCGAGCTGCTGGGGCTTTACCATTCGCTCATATTTGCCAAAGCAGCCGTAGAAGATGGCCAAAGCGTAACGGTTCACTGTGATTCAAAATACTCCATTGACTGCCTGACAACGTGGGCATCTGGATGGAAAGCTAAGGGTTGGAAAAAGAAAAGTGGCGAGATTAAGAACCTAGACATCATCAAACCTGCACACGCTCTTTATTTAGAGATCGCTGACAAAGTTCAAGTACTGCATGTGAAAGGCCATGCGGGTATTGAAGGTAACGAGTTGGCTGACCGTATGTCAGTCATTGCTATCGAACGGCAAGAGGCTGAGCTGCGTCAATATACTGAATCACTGTCTATTCCCGATATTTTATCGCTGGCCAGAGGCTAATATTTTAGATTAATAGTACGAAAGATATTTTGAGTCAGGAGAGCTATCACACCTCGTTAAGTGGCCAAAAAAGGTGCACGTGTCCCTCAAGGCCTTGTGCTTAAGGCTGCCGTCATTAAGAGTGGCGCCTTATCTAACAGTTGAGAAGCGTTACTCAAAGAAGTTCGGCTTGAAATCACCGTTAACAGCAAGTCTGAGCAGGTATTTCATGCTTGGTGCTAGTGATGAAGGGAGCGATCCTTTATCTGGCCTGCTAATTTTTTAAATCCGCAGATATTTGTAGTGGTATAGCGAGTATTTCGCTGTGTGAGCAATTTAAATAAATACACCCAAATAATTTAGAACTAAATCTTTGAATAAAGATAAAACAGTAAGGGTAAGTAATGGCTATTGGCTTTGATTTTGGAACATCTAATTGTTCAGTTGCGCATGTTGTTAACGGTAATGTTCAAACGATTCCTTTGTCGGATAACGAATCGTTTATCCTCTCCGCATTGTGCGCTCCAGCTCGCCAAGCGGTACCCGAGTATCTTTTTAGCTGCCTCAATATTTCACCTATGAACAGCGTCGGTGAAGGAGTGCTCAGGCGTGCCATCGCTGAGAACCGAGCAGAGGATTTGCAGGTAAAAATAGATGACGTGCTCTTTGGTAAACAGGCTTTAGATCTATATCTCGAAGATCCAGAGCATGTCTATTATGTAAAGTCGCCGAAGTCATTCTTGGGGACGCTGCAACTACATGAAGCTCAACTGGCAATGTTTGAAGATATCGTCTGTGCAATGATGGTTAATATCAAAACAAAGGCGGAAGCATCCTTAGATAGACAGATCACTGAAACAGTTATCGGACGACCTGTTAATTTCAATACCCTAGGCGGGGAAAAATCGAACATTCAGGCGGAGGGAATATTGTATAGAGCTGCATCTAGGGCAGGCTTTAAGCATATTGAATTTCAATTTGAGCCTGTTGCGGCAGGTTTAGACTTTGAATCCACTTTAACGTCAGAAAAAAATGTTCTGGTTGTCGATATCGGCGGAGGAACGTCCGATTGTTCTTTGATCCGTATGGGCCCAAAGTGGCTAGCAAAGAAGGATCGTTCGGAAACCCTCTTAGCTCATGCCGGCAAGTCAGTGGGCGGTAACAATTTAGATATTTCAATAGCCTTTCAACGCTTCATGCCTGAGTTTGGTAAAGACACCGAAAAAAAATCAGGCTTACCTATGCCTGCAATGGCGTTTTTGAATGCAGTTTCCACTAATGATGTCATTGCACAGAGAAAATTTTATTCGTATGAAAACCTGGACGTACTAAGAAAGTTACATACAGAGGCCAAGCAACCAGAAAAATTAGACCGGCTGATTCAGGTGCATCAAAAAGCATTAGGCCACATGGTTGTTGGTGAGTCTGAAAAAGCAAAAATCGCATTATCGGATAAATTGCATCATACAGCGCATATCGATTTACCATCCGAGACGCTTAATATCCCTATGTTCGCTGAGCAAATGGAACACGCTATTGCCGCGCCAATGCGCCAAATAAACGGGCTGATTAAAGAAATATTAACGCAAGGAGCCGCGGAGCCAGACGTGGTATATATAACAGGCGGCTCTGCACGCTCTCCCTTTGTACAAAACACGGTAAAATCAGTGCTTCCCAATACGCCTATCGTCGGTGGGAATTATTTAAGCTCAGTAACTTATGGCCTAGCCAGATGGGCCAATTTATGTTTTAGGTAAGCGCTACGTGCCGAACTTAATTGGGCTCCGATAATGTACTTTCCCGAATTCGGTTTTTGTTCGGCATACACCTTCCTATACCGCTCATAACCAAATGAGCAGCTGAGACACAACTCTTCTAAAAGAAAGTTCGGCCATGGTTCGGTTGGCTTCTGCCCCACGCCAACACTAAAATATAGAACGCTTAGTTGATCCAAATCTATCAACGACCCACTGATACTTGGTTAGAATAGCTGCAACTATTTATCCCTTCACCGAGTCAAACCAAATGACAAATATCACTGCATTTATGACGAATGATCACCGCGATTGTGACGAAAATTTTGTCTATTTTGAAAACATGATTGCTGAGCAAAACTGGAGCGAGTTAAAAGCTAGCTGGGATATTTTTTCTAAGAAACTAAACCACCATTTTGAAATGGAGGAAACGGTACTGTTTCCCGCCTTTGAATCGGCAACCGGTATGACAAGCGGCCCGACCTCGGTAATGCGCTCAGAGCACCAGCAAATGCGAACACTTATGTTAGAAATAGAACAGGCTATGGCGAGCCAGGATAAAAGCCAATGTCAGGGTGTCGCGGAGACGCTGATGCTGATGATCCAGCAGCACAATATGAAAGAAGAGCAAATGCTCTACCCCATGACGGATCAACGTACCAATGCCGCCGAAGTTATTGCCGCTATGCAGTCAGTTGAGCAATAGCGTCAGCCGTGGAACCGATAACGCTCGATGTCAGTGACCTCCCAGCACCGGAGCCCTTCGATAAAATAATGAAGGCGCTCGCCGTGCTTGAGAAGCATCAATATTTAAAGGTGTCACATAGAAAACAACCCACTCTGCTCTATAAACCACTGCAAGATCTCGGTTTTAATTGTCACGTTCAAACGGGTAAAAGTCAGGCATTTGAGATTTTTATCTGGGCTGAGGGCCCAAATACACCAGCTGGAATCATCCACCCCAATCTAGCCACGCTCAACGATGCCACACAAAAATGTGGTGATAGTTAGACATGGATCTTCGCCGTCTTTCTTTTGATGCAATGCCACCCTTGGCCATTCCATTTCGTTTTTTTGTCACTGCTTCCTGCTTCGCGCTTTTGGTCGCGCTTTTGTTTTTAATCGCCGAACCTTTTGCGCTGTCATCTCGTTGGACAAACCTCTTATTGGCGGCGACCCATGGCCTCACCTTGGGCTTTATGTTGATGGTTATGGTGGGTGCGCTATTTCAGGTATTGCCGGTGGTGCTCGGCATTTCGATGCCAAAAGCAAAATTTTTATCGACCCTGATTCATTTATTTCTTGTGGTTGGCATACTCAGCTTGGTCGCCGGGCTGTATGCGATGAACCATTATTTGTTAATGGTGGCCGGGGCGACGCTTGGCATCGGTTTTAGCATTTTCTTTACCAGCCTAATCAGCTGCATGCCCGCGATGCGTAATACGCCGAGTAGCTGGGCGATTCGTCTTGCCTCATTAAGCCTGCTCATTACGATCAGCTTTGGGCTGTTGTTTATTATCGGCTGGGATCAGCCCTCTTGGTTCCCGAACCCCAGGCTTTTTACCAATATTCATTTGCTCTGGGGGTTGATCGGCTGGACGCTGCTGCTGCTGATGGGCGTCAGTTTTCAAATTATCCCGATGTTTTATGTCACCCCGGATTACCCAATAGGGTTGAGCCGATTTTTACCCGCCGCCATTTTTCTGGAGCTGGTCATTGTCAGTTTGTCACAGACTCGCCCGGTATTCGAACTGGCATCGCTCATTATTTTGACCCTAACAAGCGCCATTTACCCCGCCTACACGTTGTATTTAATCTCCAAAAGAAAACGTAAATCTCAAGACATCACGATCTGGTTCTGGAAAACCTCGATGATAAGTTTTCTAATCGCCGCGCTGATGTTTTTATGGCTGCTTTTTTATAATGGCGTTTATCTTGCCAAGCTTGAGTTAATGCTGGCGACAACTGTTTTATTCGGATTTATCATCGCGCTGATCATCGGCATGTTGTTAAAAATCGTGCCGTTTCTTGTCTGGCTAAACCTCCAGCAAAGCTGGATCAAACACCCTTCGGTCAAAATGCCGTTAAGCAATATGCAGCAGGTTATCCCTTTGGCTTTAGCGAAACGCCAGTATTACTTGTTTGTGCTCATGTTCGCGCTGATTTTTATTCTAATGGCGGGATTTCAAACTTACTGGTTACTCAAGCTAACCGCTTTGGCGATGCTCGCTAACTTCGGTCACCTTCTTTATAACTTGCTCAAAGCTAAAGCGCTCTACAATCGATTGACCAGCGAACTAGAAGCAAGCAAAGCCGTCCCGACCTAATATCGCGACATATTTTACCCGGCTCAGTCAACTCAAAGCGCCAGTCATAATCAGCCGCCACAATCCATCAAGTTCGGTGTTCCCATGCGACTCATAACCGACTGAGCAGTTGAAACATGTTTCCGACACTAGGAAGTTCGACCATAGTTCGGTTGGCTTCCATCCCACTCCAAGCACCTCAAAAAGCCCTTACAACTCTTCGGCTTATGCCACCCAAAACCAACTGTGCGAGGTACTCATAATCGGCAGGCCCCCAGTTCGAGTCTGGGAAGGCCCACCATTAATTGTAAAAACGATAACAACAAACGCAACCTGAAGACATCAACACCTTTCTTAGCAAATCAATTCAAGCATTATCCTGCTGCCGAGGCAAAGAAAACAGTATAGCTAGCAGAATGACATAAAACTTCCCTTCGCCAGAATCTAATAACAGAGAGTTAAACAGGCAACCAACCACCATAGTTGCCAGCAATCCATGCAGAATTAAGCGACTCTCCCTATCTATTTTAAAACTGGATCGCCACTGCTGAAATAACATGGCCACAAACGCCAGCAGGCCCACGAGTCCCAATTGCGAAGCAAACATTAAATACTCGTTATGCGGATTGTGTGTCGGCTCGAGCTTTTCTTGATCAGCAACAGTCTTGTATTCATTTGCAAAACTGCCTGTACCAAAGCCATAGACAGGACTTTTTTCAATAACTTTCAGCGTTGTTTTGTAATACTCAAGCCGGTAACTAATACCTCGGTAATGCTCATAATTTCCTGGTGTATAGCCAACAAAATCGGTAACGCTTTCATTAATACGTGCATTAAAATCATTAGACCCAAAGTAAGCTCCCGCAAATAATAGGGGAGCAATCAATGCGCCAACCAGCACGCCTTTCCAGCCGGTACTCTGGTAGAAAAGCAGCATTATCAAACATGCCATTATCACATAACCAGTTTGCCCGGTGATCATAAACAGGGTGTTATAGCAGGCAAGCGCCGCCCCAACGATAAACAACCAGCGCCAGCGAATAGAGCTAATAGCGAAGTGCACCAGCAAGTAAAAGAAGAAAGCCATAAATATGCCGTGACCGATACGACTTTTGAAAACCGTATACTCTTGATGCAACGGCCCTGGTGGTAACAAATCAAAATACTTTGCGTAGGACATCGCTAACAAAACAAGCATGCCGAGCATAAAGCCATAGATAGCATAACGCCGCCACTGACGGGTTATCATCAACGAAATAATGATAGGCACTAGCAGTAATTTTTTATATTGACTAAAAGTATCCAAGGCTTCTTCATTTCCAGCACTGGTATAAAGCAGCCCGAGACCTAACAGGGTAAACAGAACCAAAACCCATAGTGCAGTTGAGCTTTGCATGATATTACGAAGTTTCGTTCGATAATTACCACCAAGAAGCCAGAATATCAGCAGCAGGCCTGATGTAATGCTCATTGCTGCTGTACTAAGTGGAATAGAAAAAGCTGCCATCACCACCATCACCCTGGCAGCATAATCCAATCGATTGCCTATTTTCACCTGATACCAGTTCATCTTTATCCTTTAGCTGTCATTTAATCATTCCAACAGGCGCCGCCCTAAACTCAAGCGAACAATAAAGGCCGTAGTTTATAGCCAAGCATAATTAAGAGAAAACAGTTTCTATCCTTAAACCTCTAACAGCAGTCTTTCCCCAGCGTCAATTTTAATAACGCCGTACCAGAAACAACTTTCCAAACAAAACATGTTTAATGCATGTTATTTCACATCAGTCACCAACCCCCATATTCTGAAAGTCTATAAAAAATAACCACAGCCAAACTCATAATCAACCATATTTGACCTACTACAACCTAGGCCCTCATGATTTAATGACGTCAATACTGTTTGCTTAAGAAAGGAATTCTCCATGCCCAACAACACTGCTCGCGTATGCTGTTTTCTTCTATCGACTCTATTATCCGTCACAGCCTCATCTAATGTTCTACCGCAAGCACAACAAAGCTTCGACAAAGGCGCCTACTCCACTGCCGTCATTGAACTAAAAAACCTGTTGCAAGAAGAACCGAAAAACAGTGCTGCTCGGCTATTGCTCGGCCGCAGCTACCTGAAACAAATGAATGTTCTGGCGGCGATAAAAGAACTCGAAAAATCCCGTCAGTTAGGAGCCCCTGCAGCGCAATGGGCTGTACCGCTAACTCGCAGTTATTTTCTGTCCGGCGATGCAGACAACACCATCAACATGCTTGATCAACTGGAACAACTCGACAATAAACAACAAGCTGAATTTCTGGCCATTATCGGCCACGCCCAACTCGCTAAAAACTTGATCATTGATGGCAAGGAAACCTTCCAACAAGCGCTTTCATTCAACGATAACGCCTACGCAAAGGTGGGCCTCGCTCGCATAGCGATAGTCGAAAAACAAAACGATGAGGCAACCACATTATTAGATCAAGCATTGTCACTGGATCCGGATAGTTTAGATGCGCTGCTAACAAAAAGTCAGCTGCTGGCCTCGCAGGAAAAGTTCGAAGCCGCCATTGAGCCATTAGATCATGCGCTTGAACTCAACGCGCTGTTACAACGTGCGCGCATGATGCGTAGCGAACTGTATATTCGCACCAACCAACTAGAGAAGGCTCGCAACGAAGCCAATACCCTTTTACAGCAAAACCCCAATAACGGGCTAGCGCACTTTACTCTGTCGCGCTTACAACTGGATGCACAACAATACACCGAAGCGCAAACCTCTGCGGAAAAAGCGTTGCGTTCCATTCCTGAGCACCTGATGTCGTATTTTATTTTGGGAGCCACACATTACGCTCAACAGAATTTTCAGCAGGCGCAATTTTATCTGGAAAAATTTGTTGCAGCACAATCTGAACACTTAATTGCCACGCGGCTACTGGGTGCTGTTTACCTGCAATTGAAGGATGCTAACAGCGCTATTAAATTGTTAGCGAGCTTTGATAACCACACCAACAGCAACGATGCATCGTTATTAAATCTACTGGGACGCGCCTATCTACAAGCGGGTGATTACACACGCGGTACCGAGCTGCTCAACCGCGCCTTGAAGATCAATCCCGATATTCAGAACACCCGCACTCAGTTAGCTATTGGCCAAATTGCCAATGGTGACCTTAACAAGGCAATTGTAGAACTAGAAAACGCCATCACACTGCCCGATGCCACGGAACAAACCAGCATCATGTTGATTCTTTCCTACCTGAATCAACAACAAATAGACAAAGCCTTTGCCGCGATCGACACTGCCCGAAAACAGTATCCAGACAACGCTGTCTTTCTTAACCTCAAAGGCATGACTCACGAAAGTCAGCAGGATATCGAAGCCGCTCAACAAGCCTATCAGCTAGCTTTAGACGTCGATAAAGGTTTTATTCCGGCCTTGCTGTCACTGGCAAAACTGGAGATGAAAAACCAGCAAGTCCCAGCCGCTCAGGACTATCTAAACCGAGCGCTTGAGATAAACAAAAGCCACCTGCAAAGCTTATTATTAATGGCTCAAGCAGAAGGCATGCAAAACAACGCTGACACGATGCTGAAGTGGCTACAAAAAGCCCGTGACAGAAATCCTGAAGCAGTTGCGCCCGTCACTCTGCTAATCAATTACTACTTACAGATCAATGAGCGCGACAAGGCTAGCAGTGAAGCCTCTCGTTATTACCAGTATCAGGGCAAGAATATTAATAGCTTGTCATTAATGGCGCGGGTAAGCATGGCTCAGGGAGAAGCCGACAAAGCACGTTCCTATTTACAGGATGTTGTGGCGCTAAATCCCAAAGATGTTAACCATCGTTTACAGCTGGCTCAGTTGCACGTTAATGATAAAAGCTACCCACAGGCCCTGACATACCTAGACGAAATATTCTCGATACAACCCAACCACGCAGCGGCAATGAGCGCCCGCGTAGGCACATTAATCGCGCAACAACATTTCGATGATGCACAGCAGGCCGTCGAAATGTTTACCAACAGCTATCCTGACAGCTTCATGGTTCATCGTTTACAAGGCGACGTGCTGGCGGCCCAAGAGAAAAACAACGAGGCCTTACAGGCCTATGCGAAGGCCTTTGAGCTGGCACAAACGTCTTACCTTGCCAACACGCTGTCTCGCCTTTACCAACAAGCTGATCAGCCCCAGCTAGCGACCCAAACAATGGAGCGCTATTTACAAATCTCACCCGCTGACCACAAGAACCGCCTAATGCTGGCTTCGTTGTATCAACAACGTGGAGATAACGCTCAGGCCATCAGCCATTATGAGAAAATATCAGCCTCCGTCGACAGTGTTGTTGCCCTCAACAACTTGGCCTGGCTGTACTGGCTCGACAACTCTGACAAGGCGTTGAGTGCCGCGGAAAAAGCTTACCAACTAGCACCAGATGCAGCCGCAGTGATTGATACCTATGGTTGGATCATGCTGCATCACGGCGACAAAGCCAAAGCACTGGAGTTGATTCGCAAGGCTATTTCCAGCAGCCCCGCCAATCCCGATATCCGCTATCATCTAGCCAAAGCTTTGGATGTTAACGGTGACAAAGCTCAGGCTAAAAAAGAAGTGAACCGACTACTGCGAGATTACAGCGGTTTTGAAGAAGAAATGGCGGCGAAAATATTAGCCACTGAACTTAACTAACACAAAAACAATCAGGCACAAAAAAGGCTGCCTATGGCAGCCTTTTTCACATCTACTTTAACGCTTAGCGCATAGTAATCAGCATAACCTGCTGTGCGCAGTAGAGCGTCACAAACAAACAAGGCCATTCACCAACCAGGGTGAAAATAACCATTTGCTTGCGTTGTGGATCAAGCTGAGAGAATTTTTGACCACCGCGTAGAAAATCCTGCACCCGGTGCAGCATAATAAAACCAGCCAACCCAGAAAGGCCCAAAAGCAACGTAAAAATAAAACCAAAACTCATAAACTAAACCCCCACCGTACAATTTTAGCGACTAATACTAGTCGCCCCGCCAACGCAGGGCAATAGCTGTCTGTTCAATGCAGACTAAACAATACTGATATACCCCATCAAGCCCGTTTTAAGGTGTTCGATAACATGGCAATGGAACATCCACCGGCCAGGATTATCCGCCACAAAAGCAACCTTTACCTTCTCGTTACGCGCCAGCAATACCGTATCCGTATGATAAGGCGTGATTTTCTTTTTATTCGATGACAATACCGTAAAGGTAATGCCATGCATATGAATCGGATGATGGTGAGGCGTGGCATTGTGCAACTCTATCACATAGCTACGATTCAACTTGAGCGTTGCCAACGGTTCAGGAATAGATTCCTTACTCATGCCCTGCCATGCCCGACGATTAATGGTCCAGAAACTGTGATTCACCGAACCATCAGCCTTCACAGGGGACAGTGCGCCAGCCCATTCAAACACCAGTTTTAGCTGCTCTGCATTGGCTAAATCAGGCGCGACAATCGGGTTGACCGGCAAGGCCGGAATTTCGGTACGTTCAGGCAGCCCGCTGGCGATGGTACGAAAGCGGAAAATTTCAAAGAAACCACGCCCTTTTTTATCGTAAACAACAACCTCTTGCCCAACTTCAGCCGGTGCAATAAAACCAACATCCAAACGCATACCGGCACCGGTATCACGCGAATCCAGTGCATAGGGTTCGGCGATGGCATTGCCATCCAACGCCAACACCTGCGCAGGATAATCCTTGAAGGACAGATGATAAACGCGGGTGTTATCCAGATTTAAAAAACGTGCTCGTACTGTACCACCTGCCGGAACATCCAATACCGGCTTAATCAATCCATTAACCGTTTTAACCGTACCTAGGGTACCGGCACGTGCCGCCTGTCGCGGGTTCGATAAGAGTAAAAACTCACCCTCTTTATCTAATCGCCAGTCTCGCAGCTGCACTACGGCCTCGTGATCGAACGCGACCGGATCAGCTTCCTCGACAATAAATGCACCGGTCAGACCTTTGCCGAGTTGCACAAGGCTATTAACGTGCGGGTGATACCAGAAGGTGCCTGCATCAGGACAGGTAAAGTCATAAACAAAACTTTCACCGGCCGGAATTGGTGGTTGCGTTAAAAACGGCACTCCGTCCATAGCATTTTCAATACGAATGCCATGCCAATGAATCGTGGTGGGTTCGTTCAGTCGGTTAATAAAACGGATGCGGATGCGTTTACCCTGCTGGGCGCGAATCACCGGCGCAGGATAATCACCATTAAAGGTAAAGGCAGCCGTTTGTTTACCGGGCACGATCTCTATCGGTGCGGGTTCGGCAATCAATACAAAATCCACGTCATCCGCGGATTCGTGCAAGCTGAATTTAGGCATGCTACAGGCCGTCAGCCCCAAGCAACCCAACTGTAAAAACGCACGCCGTGTTAATGCCACCTTTGTTTCTCCCTCTTCATATCACTACACGTTGATTAATAAATGGTTATCCCAGCGCGTCGACGCTGCATGTTCCAATAGCTGTAATTCATTGCTCACTTTGAACAACTGCCCCAAACCATTACTCACCACAAAACCGCCGTTCGCCGGAAGATAACCGGCACCGGCCACATCTTTAACTCGATATTGTTTCAGCAAACGCGCCTCGGCCACCTGCCAAAGGTTCACCACACCGCCACGCGGCGAAGTGGTAATGGCCAGCGTGCCGGAACTGTTCATCGCCACACTGGCGATGTAATGCTGCTGCGCCTGCCAGGTTTCTTCACTGGCCTGCCATGCCTGCAAGGGCTGCTCGCCACGCTGGATAAACACCAACGGACCGGTATAGGCTTCATCCGGGTTCGCGCTGCTTTGAAACTGCGCCCCCACCATTACCGTGCCGTCTTTTGCTACATCCAAATGACGTAAACTCAGATGCTGATGTGGTGCATTAAAACGCCCTGTCACCTGACCGCTACGGGTATCCAGATACAACAGCGCTGACTGCATACTGTATAAATTTAACTTATCCCGGCTGTAGTCTGGATGGGTCTGAATGCCGCCCAGGGCAATCGCCAAGGTAAAACCGTCAGGCATCAACGCTATTTGATGCGGGCCAATACCATCAAGATCAAATTCCTGCACACGCTGAAAATTCGCCCTCGCATCATAAACGCCAATCTTTCCAGCTCCCTGTTCCGCATAGGCGTTTTCCGGCACATACAACCAGCGCCCATCGGCGGAGAAAATAGCATGGCCATAAAAATGCCGACCCGGCAGTGCGCTCAACTGTTGTTCAATAACACCCTGTTGCACATCAACCACATAAATTAATGTTCCCGGCCGACGCGCCACAAATACTGCCTGCTGGCTGTTTGGACGCATCAAAGGCGCATGAACACGCTGCTCAACCGGCAACCGAAAACGTTCGCCCTGGCCCAGCTGCCAGCCACATAACGTGTGCTGATCTCCGTTGTCAGAACCGGATAATAACAACGGTTGTGGTTGTGATGATTTAGACCCACAACCAGCCAAAGGCAGTACACTCAAGGCACTACCCGCCATTGCCAACTGAAGAAACTTACGACGCTGCATGATGATAAAAACCGTTAATTCTAATCACCGTCATTGCTGTTAAAACCAAGTCTAATACCCAAGCTTTCAGGCAACTTGTTCAAGTTACCCTGCAACACGTTTAAGCGACGGTGTAACTCAACTAACTTACTGTGTTGTTCAGGCTGTTTTAGTTGACTGAACAGCGGCGCGTTGAGTTGTAAAAGCTGCGCATTTGTCGCCTTAAAACTTTCATCAATATCTCGTAACAAAGCTACATCAACATCGGTTTCCTCAACCAGATAATGTTGCAGTCCATAACCACCATTGCCCCGATATAACTGCTCCAGCGTTGCCACACTGGCACGCATCAACGCCAGCGAATGCTGACTGCGCCAAGCTTCCAATCGATAGGGCTTGGCATGGGCAATATCCTTGCCTACGGGTATACCCAACTTGTTACGCTTAACCACTTCCGAACCCACCACCAAGGTATCCAGCAACGCTGCAATGGAGGCGTTGTTATTCGGATAGAGGGCGTTATCTGCTCCCGGTTGTGAATACGTATCGGCATAACCCAGCTTATTAATGTCACCGTACCATTCATTGAGTAAACGATGGGTAACCTGCTGAACGCGCTCGGCGATCGCCTGCAATAGCAAACAACGACGACTAGCCTGCTCACCATTTTGATAACCTTCCAACGCACCGCCAGAAGTATCAAACAGCAAATACTCCAGCGCCGCCAAGCCCTGCACAGAAACACTGGCACTGGCGACACGCGCAGCCGTCAGCTCGTCATCACTGGCAATCAGAGCTTCGATTTTCTTGCGCGTTAAATCCTTACGATCCGGCCAAAACTGTAATTTCCAGCGCAGATTGCCATCTTCAAGCGGCCCAAAACCGATCGGTTGCACCCCCGCCCAGGCGGACATGGTAGCGCGCCATTGCTTTTGTAATTGCTGCTGCAAAGACTGCTGCTGATCAGGCTCCGTAGCCTGACAAAATGCCTGACTCAATTCGAGCTGTTTAACGGCTTCAGCATCCAGCGCCGCGTACAAAGGTACGATCACTTCGTGCGCCGTATGGGCTAACAGTTTCGGCTCTGCAGGTTCTTTGCCGCAAGCGGCCAAGGTTAAAGCAAACACCGCCAACAATGGCCAGCGTAACCAGGTGCTTTTCTCAAGGGCTTGCAGGGGGATTTGTTTCGTTCGTTTCATGGCTGATTTCCTATTACAGGGATTCAACAAAACGTAGTAATTCACTACGTTCATCAGATGTCATTTGCTCGACTATGACGCGACTTTGCTGCGCCTCACCACCGTGCCAAAGAATCGCTTCCAGCACATTACGGGCGCGGCCATCATGCAAAAAGCCGACGCCGGGTGCAATCTTTTTCGCCACGCCAATACCCCACAACGGCGCCGTGCGCCACTCACGTCCGCTGGCACCGAATACCGCTCGATTATCGGCCAGCTCATCTCCCATATCATGCAACAATAAATCTGTGTAGGGATAAATCGTCCGGTTCGATAACCAAGGATATTTTGATTCGCCAGCGTGTAAGCGAGGCCGGTGACACTTTTGGCATCCCGCTGTATCAAACAGAGACTGACCCGTATCAGCGCCGCCATCCTGCTGAACACCCGACTCAGGTACAGCCAAGTTGGCTGTATAGAAAGTCACATGATCCAGTAATTTATCGCTGATTTCAGGCATGCCACCGTGCTCTGCTTGCTGACAAGTGACTTCGATGGCCGTGCAGTTCTCGCGTTTAATGAGCCCTGAACTGATACCCAGATCAGCATGAAACGCCCCCGCCGTTTGTTGGCGAACACTGGGTTGCTCCGCCTTCCAGCCAAAACGTCCTATTTTTTGTTGTTGAGATTCAATATCCCAAACTAAATTCGCGCGTCCGGAAATACCGTCGCCATTGCCGTCACCTTCGTCAGCCCATTCAAGCAATTGCTGCTCAGGCACAGCCTCTAACAAACCCAGCCCGGTTAAAACCGGTGCCAGCCGTACTGAGCTGCGTACATCAGTCACCATTTCCCCATAAGCCAACCGATCCAGTGCCACACTTGGCTGCTGCAACACGACCGACTCATCATTCGCCAAGCGCCGAATTTTTTCGCGGTAATGAATAATGGCGCGACCTTCAGGCAACACATCGCCAACGGCCTGATTTTGCAACTGACCGCCGTAATTCGGCTCAGGTATAAATCCTGCTTTGTCTGCTCCCTTATCACCCGGCACACTGAGACGCACCACATAATGAAGTAACGACTGACCTTCAACCGCCGCCATGCCGCGCGCCGAAGATACATGACAACTGGCACAACTGATCGCGTTAAATAATGGCCCAAGTCCATCACGAGCACTGGTCGCTGAAGGCGCCTCTACCCAAGGGTTGCGGAAAAAACTCCGGCCCACAGCAAAATCGACCTGCTCCATCAGGGGCATCTGCTGATCGGGTTGCGCCAGACGATGTTTGATCGGCGTTGCAACAACTGATGGCGCAGCCGAGTTAACGCTGGCAGGCATTATCTTCGCAGAATCATCGACACCGGAGCAGGCCAACAACGCTGTCGCCATCACCGTAAAAATTGCCGCTCGAACATAACACCACATAAAACACCTTCCCCAAAAAAAGAAAGAGGCTACCAATAATAAGTAGCCCCTTTGCTTAATACTGCATCAATCCTAACAGAGCAATTATTTCACTCAATTAAAATTCGTGCCCTGCGGTATCCGGTTGCAGGTTGCTAACATTAATCACCCGTGCAGCGGCTTCGATAGCACGTGTTTCAGCAACCAATGCCAGAATAGAGTCGCGGATGATTTTATTACCTTCGGCATTACCTTCAGCAATCATCTGATCATACTTCATAGCCGACTCGCTGCTCTCCGCACGATCAACCATAATTTGCAGACGTTGCGCAGTTAGCTCAAACGCGGCTTTCACGCTAGCGGCGGTTTCCGGTGATTTGGCTGTCACCAGATCAGCAATTGACGGGCCCGACACCTGCTCACCATTTACGCGCGTATAACTACCCATGTAGACATTGAAGATGCCTTGGGCATTATAAAAGTGTGAGTTGTGAGTATTATCACTGAAACAATCGTGCTCATCTTCTGGAGAGTTCGCTTCCAGAGAAACTTTCAAGCGCTCCCCAGCTAGCTCGCCCAGAGCCAAACTACCCATACCGAATAACATAATATCCAGCACTTCCTGGCTATCACTTGCCAGCAATTTACTGCGGTAGTTATCTTGTTTGCCCGGTGCCCATTCGTTCACCATATAAACCAGATCATCAACCAACAGCTGAGTAACCGCGCGCAGATAGTCACTACGACGATCACAGTTACCGCCCGTGCAGGCATCAGCTGCCATATAGTCCGTATAAGAACGCCCTCCAGCACCGGCGTTGGTGCCGTTTAAATCCTGTCCCCACAGCAAAAATTCAACCGCGTGGTAGCCCGTTGCTACGTTTGCTTCAGAGCCCGCCAATTCATTCAGGCTAGCCAGTAACTCAGGCGTCAGCGTTGACATATCAATCACTTCGCCACCCATATTTACTTCAGTGCGAGAAATAATATTCAACTGCGCGCCTTCGTTGCCCAGCTCAAAGCTGTAATCACTGGCAACGTAATCAATCAGCCCTTCATCCAGCGGCCAAGCATTGAGCTGTCCTTCCCAGTCATCAACAACGGAATTACCAAAACGAAACACTTCACTTTGCTGATAAGGAACTCGTGCTTGCTTCCAAGCGGTTTTAGCCGCTTGCAGGCTTTGTTCGCTGGGGCTGGCCAACAATGCATCCGTTGCTGTTTGTAGCTGTTGCGCCGTAATCAAAGCATCTGCAAATACCGCATGAGCAAGATCTGCATAGTTTTCTGCAACCGCTTGTTCATCGGCGGCTACTGCAATCGATCCATAAAACATCATGACCAGGGCAATCAGTTTGCACCGCATTAACTTCTCCTTAAATGACTAGTAAATTTGACGGAAGAGATCCTAATGCAATTGATAATGATTCGCAACAATATTCCTTTACGAAGTATCTATCTCAAAGTTTATACCCTGCGACAGCGGTAAATCCGCGCCCCAATTAATGGTATTGGTCTGACGACGCATGTAACTTTGCCAGGCATCCGAGCCCGCCTCACGACCTCCACCGGTATCTTTTTCACCGCCAAAGGCACCGCCAATTTCAGCACCCGAGGTACCAATATTAATATTAGCAATACCACAATCACTGCCGCGGGAAGATAAAAACTGCTCCGCATGACGTACGTGATTGGTGAACAACGCCGAAGACAGACCCTGTGCCACTGCATTTTGCATCGCAATCGCTTCATCCAGCTGTTGGAATTTAATGACATACAACAACGGCCCGAAAGTTTCCCGTTGCACCACCGACCAATGATTCGCTGCGGCCATAATCGTCGGTTCAACAAAACAGCCATTGCCTTCGATATAACCGCCACCAAACAGAATTTGACCACCCTGTTCCTGCGCCTCACTGATAGTCGCTAAATATTGCTGTGTCGCCGCTTGATCAATCAGCGGCCCCATCAAAACCTTGGGCGATAGTGGATTGCCCACCTGCACCTGACCATAGGCTCTGATCAATCGAGTCAATGTTTCGCTATAAATTGCCTGATGCAAAAACAAACGTCGAGTGGTGGTGCAGCGCTGACCTGCCGTGCCGACACTGCCAAACACAATCGCCGGCACGGCTAAATCAAGATCAGCGGTTTCATCGACAATCAGGGCATTATTGCCGCTCAGTTCCAGCAGGCTTCTACCCATTCGCGCCGCCACTCTTTCACCTACTTGGCGACCTACATTGCTGGAACCGGTAAACGAAACAAGCGCGATATCTTTATCCTCAACAAGCTGCTGCACCAGCTCGGTGCCAGACTCAATAAACAAACTCAAAACAGCCGGAGAGCCCTCTTCCTTCATGACTTCAGCGCAGATTTTTTGCACGGCTACTGCACACAAGGGGGTTTTCTCCGAGGGCCGCCACACCACCGAATTACCGGTAATCAAGGCGTTGAAAGCATTCCAGGCCCACACGGCAACCGGAAAATTAAAGGCGGTGATCACCGCGACCACACCGAGCGGATGCCACTGTTCGTACATGCGATGCTGTGGACGTTCTGAATGTAGGGTTTTGCCATAGAGCATGCGCGACTGACCGACGGCAAAATCCGCCATATCAATCATTTCCTGTACTTCGCCCAAGCCTTCAGCCAGAATTTTACCCATTTCCATGGACACCAGCCGACCTAATTCATCCTTGCGCTCACGCAGGCGATTGCCTATTTTTCGCACCAGTTCACCGCGCGCTGGAGCGGGCACGTTACGCCACTGTTCAGCGGCTGCCTGGGCATTCTGTAATAGCGCCTGATAACCGGCATCATCACAGCAACTCACCTCTGCCAGCACGTCCTCGGTCGCCGGATTAATCGATGACAGCATCGCCTCCTGCTTGGGCGATAACCACGCCACGCCATCAAAGGCCCCTGAATTCAACGGTTCAATATGTAACGTCGTTAACGTTGCCTTACACGCTATGTCCAACTCCAGCTCAACATCCATATAACCCCCTGTTCCAACCAGTATTATGGTGAATTCATTGCGCGCGAACAGCACAGAAATTAGAACCAGTTTCCTCCTATTTGGTTCAGCCCTGCAAGTCTTGATCGCAAACCACAAGAAACCTCACAACACATCTAAAGTCCAACATTGAGAAATGCTAACTAATATTTTGCTATACTTATGCTCATGACACAGCAGACATCCCATACACGGGCACCTCCTGCAACGTCAGAATTTGCCCGCTTTGCATCCGCGGTGGCTACTCATCTAAACGCCACCGAGAGGGGCTGGATTTATGCCTCAAAGAGCCCCGCATCACTGTTCAGCCTGCGTCCGGATCAGCAGCAAATCCGGCTCGACCTGACACCCTTTGCCGCCGTAACACAACCTGCTGATGCCGCCCTCTTCTTCGATAATATCAACACCCTTACCGAGCTGATTGAGGCCTACCAAGCCGCCAAAGCCAGCTGTTCGGATGAACCCGACCAACAGGTTCACCGCTACGCCAAGCAATACCTTGAGCAGCGCGTGCAAGCTGCGCATAACAACTACTCAAATGCCGATGCTCAGCGTATTGCCAACTGGGTGAAATCACTCGATCGTTACGCCGCGGTAAAAAGCATCGAAAGTCTGCTCGACAGTCACGACAATCTGGCGTTATTTTATCTCGCCGATCAACAGGGCTGGCAGGTGCACTTTGATCATCTCGCCATTCGTTGCGGCTCGTCGCAACAGCAACACGCCGAAATCATGGTGCAGCAACTGCAAGAGCAGCACGGCTATATTTCACCGCATCTGACGGAACAACAGTATTACCTGTTTGGCGATGGCTGGAATGCCTACCCACTTTATAAAATGCTGGATAACGGCCAGGTCATTCGCCTGTTTATTGATCAATCTAGCGCCAATGCGCCGCTACAAATTATCCAGCACTGGAACCGCTGCTACGGTTTTAACCCTCATCATCTGGCATTACGTTTTACCCGAATCGAAAACAAGCAATGTCATGCCGTGCCACTGCTGGAGGCCATTGATGCGTTGCCCAGCGCCGGATTAACCGCCCTCACGCCTACCGGATTTTACACCCACGGCCTGCTGGAGCAGGTCTTTCTCAAACCACATCGCAATAGCCATGTGCCCAAGACTTTAAAAGCAGAACTCGCCAATATTGACGTCAATCTCACCCGCACCATTGAGAACGGCAAATTGATTGAGCTGGTATCACGCCGTGAACTGCCCGCTGACATGGCCCAACAATTATTCACGCTCTACAACATTGTCGCTGAGATTACCAAACGCCCCATATCAGCACCTATTTATACCTATTTCCTGCCCGCGCAAGCGGCCCATGTCATAAAAACATCAGTGCAAACACCGCCTCCGGAGCCCCGCCATGGATAGCTACCGGCTCTACACTCACAACGCAAAGCAAAGTCATCCGCCTCATATTGATTTAATTGGCGTCGCCTCATCGCTCGGCTGCCCCATTGCCGGAACCGAACGCGCCCCGCAGGCCCTGCAAAATCTGGGGCTCGTCGAAACCCTGCAGACACAGGGCATATCAACTCACTGGCATCGTGTGATTCAAAGCGAACCGGCGCTGTCGGCCACTGATTCTCTACAGAAACTTTGTTATCAGCTAAGTCAGAGCGTGAAAGAAAAGCTGCTAAACAATGAATTTTTTGGCGTTATTGGCGGCGATCATGCTTGCGCCATTGGTACCTGGAACGGCGTTTATCACGCTCGTCAGGGGAAACCCTTTGGCCTCATTTGGGTGGACGCCCACATGGACAGCCATACCCCGCAAAGTTCTCATAGCGGCGCGTTGCACGGCATGCCGCTGGCCTGCCTGTTAGGTTACGGCGACACCCGATTGACACAACTGGCCAGCCCCGGCCCGGCGCTTCAACCTGAGCATGTGTGCCTGATCGGTGTGCGCAGCTTTGAAGCCGAAGAGCAAAAGTTATTGAGAGGCCTTGGGGTGCGTATTTTCGATATGCAGGAAATTGAACAACGGGGCATGGCTCACGTCATTCAGGAAGCGCTGCATATTGTCACAGCACAAACCGATGCCTTTGGCTTATCGATCGACCTTGATGCCCTTGATCCGCAAATCGCGCCGGCGGTCAGTATCGTTGAACCCGATGGCCTACAACTGGGCGAACTCAATGTGCTACTGAATCAACTGGCTTCACAAGCCGGTTTTTTAGGCGTAGAAATCGCCGAATTTAATCCCGAACGCGACATAAACGACACCACCGCGCGCTTGATCAGTTCCATTTTAGCGGCCTGTGTCAATCCTTCCACACTACCACCATCCGTCACCTATCTTAGGAGTTGAGCATGAATAACATCATCATAAAAGAAGCTCACGTTGCCGCCCATAATTACGAACCGCTGCCCGTGGTATTGATCAAGGGTGAAGGCGTTTATGTCTGGGATGACCAGGGACGACGCTACACCGACTTAATGAGCGCCTATTCCGCCGTCAGTCTGGGGCACTCTCATCCACGACTGGTCGCGGCTATTACGAAACAGGCACAACAACTGGCCGTGTGTTCGCGCGCCTTTTTTACTGACCAACTGGGGCCTTTCCTTGAACTCGCTTGCCAGCTTACCGGCCAAGACCGGGCGTTACCGATGAACACCGGGGCCGAAGCGGTGGAAACCGCCCTAAAAGCCGCTCGTAAATGGGGCTATAAAGTCAAAAAAATCCCCGAAGGCAAGGCCGAAATCATCACCTGTAAAGGCAACTTCCACGGCCGCACCATCGCCATTATTGGCTTTTCCAGTGAAGAACAATACCGTGACGGCTTTGGGCCCTTCCCGGCGGGTTTCATCAGCATAGATTACGGCGACGTGGCAGCTTTGGAGCGAGCCATCACAGCCAACACTGCCGCCTTCTTAGTCGAGCCCATTCAGGGTGAAGCGGGCATTGTGCTGCCACCCGACGGATATCTCGCCGAGTGCGCACGTATCTGCAAAGAAAATAACGTGTTGTTAATTTGTGACGAGGTACAAACCGGTCTGGGCCGCACTGGGAAAATGTTAGCCTGTGAGCATGACGGCGTACAACCCGATGCCGTGATACTCGGCAAGGCGCTGGGCGGCGGTATGCTAGCCGTTTCGATGCTACTGGCGCGTCAGGAAGTCATGGGCGTATTCCACCCAGGCGATCACGGCAGCACCTTTGGCGGCAATCCGCTGTCAGCGGCCGTAGGACTGGAAGCATTAAATGTATTGGTAGAAGAAAAATTGATCGAGCGCTCTGCCGAGATGGGCGAATACTTTGTCGAACAACTAAAAAAACTGAATAGCCCGCTGATCAGCGACATTCGCGGTCGCGGTTTGTTTATTGCGCTGGAGATTGAGCCATCACTCGCCAATGCCCGACAGGTCTGCGAGCACATGATGCATCATGGTTTGTTAAGCAAGGAAACCCACGATACCGTGGTTCGATTGGCCCCTCCGCTAACTATCACTAAACAACAAATCGATGAGACGGTTAACGGCATTCAACGAGCGCTGAATGATCTGGCTGAGCAATTGGCAAAGAGTGCCTAGCTTAACCCTGACCTAAAAAAGGATCTTTCACTCCGTTTACCCCACAGGGCACAAGCGAGATGACATATCACTATGTTGTCATCCCGAACGGAGTGAGGAATGTTATAAAATTAGCCACCCAGCTTATCTGTCGCCACGTGGTAGCTCGGATCTTCCATCATATTCACTTCGCACAGGTTACCCGCTTCTTTAAGAAGCTGACGGCATTCAGGGCTGAGATGACGAATATGTAGATTCTTACCCGCCGCTTTGTATTTAGACGCAAGGCTGTCGAGTGCTTCAATACCTGAGTGATCACTGACACGTGAGCGTTTGAATTCAATCACCACATGCTCGGGATCATCTTTCAAGTCAAACAGCTCGCGGAAATGTGAAACCGAACCAAAGAATAACGGCCCACGCAGGTCGTAAACTTTGTAACCGTTATCATCTATATAGGTTTCTACTTCGATGTTTTTAGCGTGTTTCCAGGCAAACACCAACGCCGAAACAATCACCCCCACAATTACCGCAATCGCTAAATCGTAGGCCACTGTTACACCCGATACGAGAATAATAATAAACGCGTCGGTGGAAGGGATTTTGCGAATAATTCGGAACGAAGACCATTCAAAGGTGCCCAGCACCACCATAAACATAATACCCACCAACGCCGCTAGTGGAATCATTTCGATGTACTTCGCACCAAACAGGATAAAGCCCAACAACACCAGCGCTGCGGTAATACCGGACAAGCGACCACGGCCACCGGAATTAATGTTGATCATGCTTTGTCCGATCATCGCGCAACCGCCCATGCCGCCGAAGAAGCCATTGACTGTATTGCCGATACCCTGGCCTACACATTCACGATTACCTTGACCGCGGGTGTCAGTAATCTCATCAATTAGCGTCAAGGTCAGCAGTGATTCAATCAAACCAATAGCGGCGATAATTACCGAATAAGGCAGGATAATCCACAGCGTTTCCAGTGTGAACGGCACCATCGGAATGGAGAAACTTGGCAACTCACCCTTCAAGGTCGCACTGGCAGCATCAGCACTTGAGCCCATATCACGTACAAAATCGATCACGGTGCGTGTTTCAAGCTCCAGACCCACCGCTATCAGCGTCACGGTAAGAATAGCCACCAGACCTGCTGGTACAGCTGTAGTGAACTTAGGCAGGAAATGCATGATCATCATGGTTAGCACAATTAGCCCCACCATGAGGTAGAGCATATTGCCCTGCATCATCACCATCGCGCCGCTGCCATCCTTGACCATAAACTGCGTCAACTGAGCGAGAAAAATCACAATCGCCAGACCATTCACAAAGCCCAGCATCACCGGATGCGGCACCATGCGGATAAACTTACCCAGCTTGAGTATGCCCGCTGTGATCTGTAAGAGTCCGGCCAACAACACTGCGGCAAACAGGTATTGCACGCCGTTTTCAGCTACTAGCGATACCATCACAACAGCGGTGGCACCGGTAGCACCGGAGATCATGCCCGGACGACCACCAAAAACAGAGGTTAACAAACCCATCATAAAGGCGGCGTACAAACCCACCATCGGCTCGACACCTGCCACAAAAGCAAAAGCCACGGCCTCGGGCACCAACGCCAGTGCGACGGTCATTCCAGATAACACATCGTTTTTAATGTTGGAGTGTTTGTTGGCTATCAGATTGAACATTGAGTTTTGGCCGCCTGTGGATTTAGCTAAGAATAGGTTCTAAAAAAGGGTCGCGATCATAGCACAGCAGTCCAGATCGCCCAAGACTTCCATTTGTTTTTTCAAGCACTTAGCACGTTTCTACGCGATTAATACTCACCAACAAATAAAAACTGGGAACCCCTTGGGGCCGCTGGTATCTTATGCTCACATTTTTCAATACTGAGATCGGTAAACGCTTTGATTAAACGCTACGAATTTTGGCCTGCACGCCTCTTTGAGATGCCTTTTTATATTTGGCTTGCTCTGCAATGTTTGCGTCGTGGCATTGGCATTCGCACTCTGGCGAAGGCCAACCATGCATTAAACCACGGCGAAATCGGCCTAGGCTCCAAGTTTGACACTCATCAGGCTTTTGATGAGAAGTACTTTTTACCCACCAGCCTGATGCCTGAAAGCTTTTCAACATCTGAAAAAATTGCATTCATCATCGATTTCGCCAAGCAGCACGGCTACCCGTTACTGTTAAAATCCAATGTCGGCTGTGTCGGCAAGGGCATTATCAAACTACACCGTCCCGAAGATATTGAAGGCCTGCTGCCATCATTAATTGGCGACTACATCGTGCAGCAGTTCACCCCCTTCAACACGGAGTACGGTGTTTTTTATACTCGTCATCAAGGTCAAGTACGTATCACGGGCATCAACCGTAAACACTTCCCCTGCGTAACAGGAAATGGCCGAGACAGCCTGGCGACACTGGCAAAAAATCATTATCGCTTCAGCCACCACTGGGATGTATTTTTGCAGTATCACGACACTGCTCGCATTCTTGACGCCGGTGAAAAAGTACAATTATCCTTCATCGGCTCACACACATTAGGCTGTAAATTTACCGATGAATCTCACCTGATAACAACGCAACTTGAAGCAGCCGTTTTTGAGGTGTTTCAGAGCCAACCAGGCTATAACTTTGGTCGCATCGACATCAAGACAGAAAGTCCCGAAGCCTTTTTGCGTGGTGAGTTTGTAGTGATAGAAGTAAACGGCGTAGCCTCACTGCCCACCCATATGTTTGATCCAAAATACAATCTGCTAGAGGCCTATCGGATATTTCTCCAACACGCATCCCTGTTAGCCCGCATAGCACGCGAACATAAGCAGGTACCCATGGAGATATTGCCAATTAGAGAGATTATTAAGCAGGTTGGCGATAGTCAGAAAATGTTAAACGAAGCCCACAATCAACTTAAAAAGGGTTAATGCCGCGGGGCTACTGCGGCAACCTAATTTCTATTTCAAACCCGCCGTCAGGATGATTGCGCGCGCGGGTAGTGCCATCGTGTAAAAGAACGGCACGCTGAGCAATGGCTAGACCCAAGCCATAACCACCACTGTCCCTATCCCTGGCATCGCCTGCCCGATAAAAGGCATCAAACAACGAGCCAATCGATGATTCGTCAACTCCGTCGCCTTGATCCAATACTGTGATGACATGCTGACCACTCTCTGAAACCAGCTGAACATCAACAGAGGAGCCTTCCGGCGTATAAGCAATGGCATTACGCACAACGTTTTCCAGTGCACTACTTAAAAGCTCAGCGTCCGCCTGAATTTTTGCTGTTGATTCTAATGCCAGCTGAACCTGCTTATTTTTAGAGCCCGCTTCAAACCGAGCATCTTCCACCACATCATTAAGTAAAACATCCAAAGCCACTGTCGATTTATTCAACACCTGTCTCGACGTTTCCATTCGCACCAATGAGATTACTTGGCCAATCAACTCGTCCAGACGGACGACCTCTTTTTCAATTCGATCATGGTTTTTTTCACATTGTTCACCCGATGCTTTACGCGCCAATCCCAAAGCAATTTGCAACCGGGCCAAAGGGCTACGTAACTCGTGCGACACATCACGTAGCATACGTTTTTGGGCTGATATTAATCGCTCAATTTCATCGCCCATAGAGTTAAAATCTCGCGCCAACTCACCTAGCTCATCTCGTCGTTCATCTATCTTCCCGGCAACTCGCGCGGTTAAATCGCCACTGGCCATACGCTGAGCAGCCAACTGCAACTCTCGTATCGGGGAGGTCAAATGACGCGCCAACAGGTAACTGATCAAGCCCGTAACCAACAACGCTAATAGTCCCGAAAGGCCTCTAAAGGGGAAAAATTCTGCTAGGCGCTCACCACGAAATCCGTTATGCCGGTGCTTGGGTGACGCCAACCCGACAACCCAATAGATTTGATTACTCGTTCCCAACACTTTTTGCACAGCTCGTGGACGGTCATTTTCAAAATACACCTGACCACCGTCAGCCAGTGCCCGTTGCAAGCGCAACGGTACAGGCTGACCCAGCAAATCACTAAACTCACCGTTCAGTAAATAAACAGGCCCCCCTTTGCCATGATCACGGCGATGCAACCACTGCCGTGCTTCCCGGGTGCCTCCGTGCTCATAAACCGTCACTAGGGCACTGGCTTTTGCCTGAGCTGAAAAGCGGCGTTCCATCGCCATGCGGTCACGATCTGCAAACAGCGCAACGCCCACAAAAGTCGCGCTAAAAATGATGATCATCACCAACCAATAGGACAGGAAGATTTTCCAGAAGATGGTATTAAAACGCAGTTTTTTTATTGTTTCAGTCACTGGCTGACTCCGACCTTCACAGGCATCACATAGAGATAACCCGTATTACGCACGGTTTTTATTCTCTCTTCGCCAGCCGCCGTTTTACCTAATTTGCGCCGTACATGGCTGACATGCACATCCATACTGCGATCGTACTGAGTGAGTTTTCTTTCCAATACCGTTTCAGTCAGTTGTTTTTTACTCACTACTGTTCCGGCATGCTGCATCAACAGCGCTAGCACGCCAAATTCTGTACTGGTCAATTCCACAACCTCACTGCCGCAAAGCACCTGTCGTGACGATGTCTGTAATTCAACATCTTCGATAACAAGAGCTCCGACTTGCGGAGTTGATTCTGTTTCAAACGCATTCACACGCCGTAAAATTGCCCGAATACGCGCCACCAGCTCGCGCGGATTACAGGGTTTAGTTAAATAATCATCCGCCCCCATTTCCAGCCCGACAATGCGGTCAACATCATCACCCCGAGCCGTGAGCATTAATACCGGGGTCGCTTTTTTGCGCCGCACCTCCCGCAGGGCATCAAAACCGTTCATTTTCGGCATCATGATATCCAGAATCACCAGGTCATAACGGCCGACTAACACCGCCTCCACCGCCTGCTCGCCATCATGTACTCTATCAACCTCAAAGCCTTCACTGCCGAGGTATTCCGCTAACAGTTCACATAATTCCTGATCGTCATCAGCCAATAATAAACGCGCCATTCCTCAATCCTGTTGTTTCGTTCGTCCATTAAAGGTCAGTCATGCTCTGCCCAAAAGAACCTTTACATAACTTTACACAGCTTTGACCCAACTTTGCATTGAGCTCGCTAATATCACTCTCACAACATCTATATTCCACAGGAGAAAACCCATGAACAAATTTCTAAAAATTGCCAGTTTAGCCTTACTGTCAGGAACCATTGTTTTCAGCACAACGACATTCGCTCAGATGAAAAATGACAGTTACTCTGAGCAAAGAGGCTGCCAAAAAGAAGGCCAGTGGGAAAAGGGAGAGCGTCACGAAGGCAAATGGAGCAAAGAGAGGCAACGAGGCTTCGGAAAAATGAAGCACGCTTTGCGCCACATGGACCTGAGTGACACACAACAAACAAAAATTGAAGTCATCATGACGGAGGCTAAACCCGCTATAAAGTCCATGTATCAGGCCATGAGAGACAGTCGTGATAATTTTCATACGCTGATAAAAAATAGTGAATACGATGAGCAAGCCGTCCAGAAAGCAGCCAACGACCAGGCAAACTTGATGGCGCAGAAGCTGATTTTCATGGCTAAAACAAAAGCTGATATTTTTACGATACTCACTCCTGAGCAGCAGCAAACTCTCACAGATAAATTCGAGTCAAGAAAACATCATTAGTGACCACTCGTAATAACAGGGTATGCTTAACATACCCTGTTATTACCCTTCCTTTTCAAATTTTCACTTCTCCATATTTACCGTACGCCCCTACCCTTATCTAAAACATCATGGCATGCTCGAATTCCAATCAATTAATACGAATAGACTATGGCCATCGAAATCGAGCGTAAATTTCTTGTTCGCAATACAGATTTTATTGAAGGAAAACAGGGCATTGAATTCAAACAGGGATACCTCAACCGCGAAGGTGCCACAGTGCGGGTACGTATTGCCGGTAATAAAGCCTTTTTGACCATCAAAGGGAAAACACAGGGTCTTTCCCGTTCAGAATTCGAATATTCCATTCCGGTCAATGACGCTGAATTAATGTTAGCCACACTTTGCGCACTGCCGCCCATTGAAAAAACCCGCTATTTGATTAATCATGCCAATAAATGTTGGGAAGTTGATGTGTTTCACGGTGCAAATCAAGGACTGATCGTCGCCGAAATTGAGCTAAATGACGAAAATGAAACCGTGTCCCTTCCAAATTGGATCGGCGCTGAAGTCTCACACGAGGCACGCTACTTCAACAGCCAACTGGCCAGCCATCCCTTTTGCCAATGGAATGACAAGAATGAAAAAACTGACTTTGATCCGTCATGCTGATTCCGCTGCTCCCCGAGGAAATCAAACTGATTTTGATCGCAGCCTGACAGAACGAGGCCAACGTCAAGCTGGCATCATGGCCAAAAAGCTTGAAAAACAAGCTTTCACGTTTGATGAAATGTACTGTAGTGGCGCGCAACGTACCGTTTCCACAGCCCAAACTATTTACGATGCCCTTTCATCAAATCAACGCCCAATCCGAGAAAAGTCTTTTCTCTACCATGTTAACTTAGAGCATCTTTATCGTTTTATCGAAACCATCGACAATGACATCGAACATGCGGTGCTTGTTTCTCACAACCCCGGCTTAAGCTATCTACTCAGCGATTTATTACCCGAACCTATCCAAGGAATGAACACCTGCACGGTGGCACAACTGCAGCTCAACATTAACGACTGGATAGAAGTGCAATCAAATTGCGCCCAACTGTTGTCAATTCAAGCTCCCGACTAAAAACCTTAGCCATAGCATCGTTAATCCATGACATAGATCAACAAACAAATAAAAATACAAATGAGAACGGTTTGCATTAGCTTTATCTTTGCGATAAAGTCACCCCGATTTTTTAGATCGTACTTTTTATATCTTAATTGCTCTTGGGGAGTGAACCGTATGAAGAAGTCTTTACTTGCACTAGCACTGGCTGGCCTATACGCCGGTGGTGCCAACGCCGCTACACCT
>Ga0105356_10000946_pt1 | contig 28454 bp, 31 predicted proteins | sample GOMGulsemesocosm_3_FD_83502 | JGI IMG/M metagenome (GOLD analysis project Ga0105356, IMG submission 83502) | Methane-oxidizing microbial communities from mesocosms in the Gulf of Mexico - GOM9D Gulf of Mexico | ecosystem: Environmental > Aquatic > Marine > Cold seeps | place: Gulf of Mexico... | reverse complement strand
TCACCTGCTCTGATGTTTCAGGTAGTGCTACCGCGTCGGGGAAAAACTCAAAAGCGCCGCTGCGCATGGCCAGCCAATCTGGGAAGCTCTGGCCACGGGCATGACGTACGCGAGTTTCAGGTGACAGATCCAGCATAGGATGCTCAGCTAAACGTGAAGCAGGCACTTGTTCCACCACACTGGCTAGGCTTGCATCAGATAGCGGCTGACCTGGGCCAATAAATCCTTCGATCATGCGCTTACCCGAAGCGGCTAGATCCATCATATTGCTTTCATCACCCCAACCATTCCAACGACGCATATCTATCCCCTAGGATTTTTTAATGTTTACGTAAAGTAGCCGCCGATCGACAGCTATTTTCTTTAGGCGCTAATTCTAACCGAATAAAGCGATTATATCGGCCAAATTCAGAGCTAAGACATCATAAAGCTTGCATTATTTTTGTCAGTAGCTTAATAAGTTAATCTGACTCTCTTATCGCGCCAGCAACACAGGCACCTGATCAGGCTCTAAACATAATGAATATAGAAGAAGGCTACGCATCCATTCCCGCAATCGCACAATATTTAAAGTGCGCTGAAGCCCTGGGAATCGACAGCACCCCCATCAAAGCTCAATTCGGGCTGACTGAAGAGATGCTTCTGGATAATACTGCGCGTATTGAAGGCGCTGTATTTCAGGATATGGTAGAAATATTGATGCGTGAAACAGCCGACCCCTTATTCGGCTTAAAAACTGCGGAGTATGTGCAACCCATCACCTATAGTATCTACGGCTATATGGCAATGAACTCCAAAAATTTGGCGGAAGCCTTAGAGCGTACCCCTGAATATGAAAAGCTAGTTGGCGACATGGGCGTAACCAAGGTTATCCCTCGCGATGACCACCTGTTTGCACGCTGGGACTGCAATATGAGCAAACCCGCTGTGCGCCGCCATGTTATCGAGAATGTCATGGCCTCTTGGACTATTTTTGCGCGCTGGATTACCGGCACTAACGAGTCACCTGTGGAGGTACGCCTAGAACACAGCGCCCCCACACGCCGAGAGCTACTGCCTGAATACGATAAAATTTTTGGCTGCCCTGTGCTATTTGACCAGGAGGAAACAGGCTTGTTGCTGTCTCCCGAAGCCATGCGTCTGCCCCTAATCCAAGCTGACGAGACCATATTTTCATCCCTGCAAGATACTGCCAACAACCGCCTAGCAGAAATATCCGGGCAATCTCCTGTCGCCGCACAAGTCAAAAGCGCCCTGCGCGGACTGATGAAGGAAGGCATTCCACGCAAAGACAGCCTAGCTGAAACGATTGGCATGACCAGTCGCACCATGCAGCGACGCTTAAAAGAAGAAGGCTGCTCCTATCAGGAGATTCTCAATGAGTTGCGTCACGAGCTTGCCATTGACCTATTAGAGAATACTGACTTGCCCCTAGAGGAAATTGGTCACCGCCTCGGCTTCCAAGAGCCGCGCTCCTTCCACCGCAGCTTTAAGTCCTGGACAGGACAAACACCCGGCTACTACCGCAAAAACACGGGCTAATAATTAATATGAGCACTTTGTGTTTTTTTACTGGCCAGAGAGCCAGAATCTGCTATCTTTAGCCTCCGCAGCCAGTTTTTACAAATACCACCAAGGTTAATGCATGAGCGCTGAACTCGAGAAATTACAATCCCGCAGCAGTAAGTACACCACCCTCATTCTGGCGATCATTGCCTTCATCCTGTTTGATGTGGGCATTTTGATGATGAATTTCTACGTTGCCGAGCAAATTGGACGCGACACGGAGATCATCGACATCGCGGGTCGCCAGCGTACCCTGTCGCAGCGAGTTACTCGGGCCATCACCGAATTTGAGCTACTAGCCGTTAAACAACTGATCGAAACAGCCGACACCCTTGATGCCAAAAACGACCTATCTATTAATGACGAGGACTCCCTGTCTGAGCTGGAAGCACTGGACAATGAAGCTTATTTTGACGCCAACCAGAACATACTGTCCGACGAGCAAATTGAGTTAGACAACTTTTATATCAACAAGCTAGAAGGTTTGCGCGCCGAGCTACAAGACCAGGTTGCTATTTTCGACTGGACCCTAGATAGCTTCATCAACGGTGGCAAGACCACCGACACCTCTGGAAACTCTATTCACCTAGACCCGGCACCTACTGAACTGGCACTAGAAAAACTGCGCGAGACAGAAACTATCTGGCGCTATTTTAAAGAGCGTATTGATATCATCATGGTTCGCCCTGCCAGTGACTTCCTCAATAGAGGAGAGATTGACGGTACCCTGAATGAAGCATCTGAATATGCACAAAAAAACAATCTACGCATATTGGGTTTAATGAATGAACTGACCCAAGAACTGACTAGAAACGCAGCAGAAAAAGCCACAACCCTGCGCATTATTCAGTTTGCAGGTATTGCCGGCGCCCTCATCTTCTTCCTCGTCATCATGTACTACATCATCTTGCGCTTTCGCTCCGCCGACCAAAAGCTTGATTTGGCCAAGCGTGAAACAGACGAAATCATGTCTAATGTAAGTGGTGGCTTGTTTCTTCTCGACGAAGAGCTGGTCATTGCATCACAGCACTCCGCTGAACTGACACGTATATTTAATGACGAGTTTATTGGTGGTAGGCGCTTTGACCGCATGCTCAAAGAACTATTACCTAAAGACACATTGAGCACTGCCATTGATTACATTGAGCTATTGCTGGGTGACCGCGTAAATGAAAAGCTGGTTGCCAGCCTCAACCCCATGGACGAGGTTGAAATCAATCTGCCCGATGACCGCGGAGGCTTCAATACCAAATATCTAGAGTTTAACTTTAGCCGCGCAAAACGCGCAGATGACAGCAAGCACCTATTGGTTGCAGTGAACGATATATCTGAACGCATACGTCTGGCCAAGGAACTAGAAGAGTCCCACGAGCACCGTGAAGCTCAGCTAGAACTACTGATGAACGTATTACACATCAACCCCCAAGAGTTATTGATATTCATTGATGAAGCTGAGCTTTCACTCAACAAAGTCAACGACATACTGCGCGAGTCAAACACCTCTACCGACGACAACCGCAACAAGATCAGCAAAATATTCCGCATTGCCCACTCACTTAAGGGCGATGCCTCTGCATTAGACCTAGCGACCTTCGAACGCATGGCGCACCAGTTTGAAGATGAACTGGATCAAATTAGAAAGATGCGCAACCCCGACGGCAATGATTTCATCCCCCTTGTAGTGAAGTTAGAAGACCTGCTTAACCACCTGCAAGGCATTAAGGAAATTGCTCTGCGCCTATCTGACTTGGGCACGGCGGTTTCTGAAAGCTTGCACAAAAAGCCTTGGGCCGAAGACGACTACGCCGAAACAGATACGGAAACGGACAACTGGGCCTTCATCCAGCAACTCAGCGACAAAGTCGCTAGCAAAGAAGGTAAAGAAGTTAGTATTCGAACTTCTGGTATATCAGACAATACTATTCCTGCAGACTACCAAAAGCTGATCAGGGACACACTAATCCAACTGACCCGCAACTCGGTTGTACACGGAGTGGAACCCCCCGAGGCCCGCACCGCCAGCGGCAAAGCCAGCCATGGCACTATCAGTATAAAATTTTCCCAGGTCGAGGACGACAACTTTGAACTGGTGTTCCGTGACGACGGCCGAGGCATTAACCGTGATGACGTTTTATCTACGGCGCTAAGCAAAGGCATTATTAGTGACGAGCAAGCAGCAGCAATAAAACCCAACCAAATTTATTCATTGATATTCCACCCTGGCTTTTCAACAGCCGATGGCACTAGCGTAAATGCTGGGCGCGGCGTGGGCATGGACCTAGTACGCGAAAAAGTTAAATCTCACGGAGGTAAGCTACGCTTTAAAACCTCTGTCGGAAAATTCACTGAATTTAAAATCATTTTACCCTTATACACCCCTGAAACGGCTTAACCGTAGGCAATACCATGAAATTATTAATTGTTGATGACTCCAACATCATTCGCAAAAAAATAGAACGCAGCTGTAATATCCCCGACCTAGATGTAGTCGGCAGCGCATCGAATGGCGTAGATGCAATTGAAATATTCAAACAACACAAACCTGAACTAGTCACCATGGATATCACCATGCCGGCTATGGACGGAATTGAGTGCATAGAAGAAATCAATAAAATCAATCCCGATGCGCTTATCCTTGTGATTTCAGCATTGAATGATAAAGCCACCGCCATTCAGGCATTGAAACGCGGTGCACACGGCTTTTTATGCAAGCCGTTCAACGACGAGAGCCTCAATGACGCTCTACAAGAACTCATCACATCAAACATGTAAGGAGACAATGATGGTCAATTCAAATGATGAAGAAAAGTTAGTCGTTTTCGTAAAAGGGGCTACCAATTTTTTTAAAGAAGTAACACGTAAACCCGCTTCTGTAGGCACACCTTACTTAATGGAAACAATGCAGCCCCTCGCCTATGACTATACCGGTATCATCGGTATATCCGGTGAGCGCAAGGGTTCAATCTACTTTACTGCACCGGCTAATTTTCTTATGCGTGTATTAACATCCATGGGTGAAACGGATGTAAGTCGAGATTCACTCATGGATATTGTGGGTGAAGTGGCAAACACTATCTCAGGCAACGCTCGCAATGCGTTTGGTGAGCGATTCATGATTTCAGTGCCCACGGTAGTCAGCACTAGCGACGACAATATTCGCCTGCCCAAAAATACTCGCTCTTATATCATTCCGATAGAATGGTCTAAGCACAAGGCTGCCCTAGTGATCACTTTGGGCTCTTAAGCAGCAATGCCAAAACGCATTCTCATAATTGATGACGACCCGCTATTCACTAAGCTGCTGAGCCACCGGATCGGTGTGGCCAACCATGAAGCGGTCATTGATACCCTAGACCCCAACACTCAAGGCTGGCCGACTCACAGCTCGGCTTTTACAGAATACGACGTTATATTTTTAGACTACCTATTAGGTAACTTTGATGGAATGCGCTGCATAGCATCTATTCGCCAACTTACTCGACGAGCCTACATCACCATCATATCTGGCACGACGAATGAAAAAGATGCGGTATTATCCATCAAGGCGGGGGCAGACAACTACCTGCCTAAGCAGCTATTAACTCCAGAGCGCATTAAAGACGTGATTGCCTCAGCAGAGGATGACAATAGAGATAACGCCACCAACACCAACTTTCGCTTAAGCAATACCCATGGCATGCATGCACGCAAAGGGAATTTACTATTTCCGCGCATTGATGGCTATAAAATCAAACGCAAGATTGGTGTCGGCGGCATGGCGGCAGTTTATCTGGCCGAGCGCAAATTTGACCAGCTAGACGTGGTTATAAAAGTACTCGACACCACTGAAAGCCAAGCGCAACAATTGGTCGAGCGCACGCGTCTAGAATATGAATTAATCTCAGAAATCGACAATGAAAACGTCATTGTCATCGATGAAATTGGTGAACACGACGGTCTGATATTCATAGTGATGGAGCACTTTGACGCTGGGGACTTAAAGCAACGCATTGAGCATCGCTTCTCTACCATACAAGCGATAAAGTTTTTAAAAGACATCGCCGCTGGGCTGTTGGCTATTGATCAAAAGCAATATGTACACCGCGACCTAAAGCCCAGTAACATCATGTTCCGCAGTGATGGCACCCTCGCAATCATTGACTTTAGTGTGGCTAAATCTTTGGCCTTTGAATCGGGCATCACTCTAGAGGGCGAAGTGGTTGGCACGCCCTACTATATGAGTCCCGAGCAAGCGATAGGCAACAGAGTAGATATCCGCAGTGATATTTATAGCCTCGGCATTATCCTGTATGAAATGTTACTTGGGCGTAAGCCATTTTACGCCCGCGACCTGCAGGAGCTTATCCGCATGCAAATTAACCAGCCTCTGCCTGAACTGCCCGTGCACTTGAATAGCTTCAACTGGCTCTTAGAAAAGATGACAGCCAAGGCCCCCGACCAGCGCTTTCAAAACGTGCAAGAACTCTCTGACGCACTACGCAAGTATTAACCGCTAGCTACATAGCTGCCAGCAATCTCTTTTCGCACGCCATATTGATAGACAACACCGACAAGTGCAGAGACACTGTTGGCATTAAAATAAATCACTGTGGATCAACATGAAAACAAAACTAAGCGCCGACTTGGCCGAAATAATCAAACCCATCAGCCACTTTAAAAACGCACGCAAAGCCAATGTTGCCAACTACCGTTTAGAGCTACTGCGCCAAGCGGCGATTAACTTTCGCCACGACATGCTGGCCCAACCCCAGGCGCGCTTTTACCGTAGCATGGAACTGATCCGTGTACCCTACCCGACTAAATATGCCTTTTTAAATTGTAATGTAGTGCCCTCACCTCTAGTACACATCGTCAACCGCTTGTTTATTGTTCAAGTGGACACCCCCGTTGGTATCAAGACGCTGCTGTTGTCGCCATCCGATGCTCAGCGCAATGCCGAGACGCCCTACTTTAAGCGCCTCAGCGATAGCTTTGGCCCCTTTAAAATCGTCGGCCAAAAATTTGTCGCCCCTGAGATCAACACCGTCGAAAGCTGCTTGGAGCAAGTGGGCCTAAAGCCCGAACAAATTGACTTCATCAGCTACGACCACCTGCACACCCAAGACTTGCGCCGCTGGTTAGGCGGTGACGGTGAAGAAGCCATATTCCCGAATGCCAAGTTATTAGTAATGCAAGACGAATGGCAGCACACCCTGAATCTGTCTGCGCCACAAAAAGACTGGTACTGCCCCGGCGGCATCGCCGGCGTGCCCGAGGACAAGGTCATCCAATTAGATGGGGACGTAATGATCGGTGAAGGCCTAGCCATTATTCGCACACCAGGGCACACCATGGGCAACCACTCCTTTGTTGCCCATACCCCCGAGGGCTTAAAAGTTACTTCCGAAAACGGCGTAGGCCCTGATTGCTACGAGCCGAGTAAATCAAAAATACCGGGGCTAGCTAAATTTGCCGCTCAACAGGGCATGGAGGTCATTCTCAATGGCAACACCCTAGAAGGAGGTTTAGAGCAGTACCTTTCCATGGTGGTCGAGAAAACTATCGCGGGGCAACACCCCGTACACGGCGACTTCCCGAATATGGCGAACTCCTCAGAGCTAACCGCCTACTGGGGCTTTCCTGGCTACAAGCCCACCGTAACCTTTGGTGACCTGAACTTTGGCGAGTTGAAGTTAAAATAATATGTCCAACTTTTTTCAATACTGCCTAGAGACATACCAGAACCTGGGCCAAGACGAATGGTTCTGGCGTTTCCCCGCCGCCACCCTCGCTATCAGCCTATCCGCATTCCTAATGTGGTCCCTACCGTGGACATTATTAGCTTGGATAGACCCACCCGCCTTACGCAAATACAAGGTGCAGCAAAAAGCCTTTGAGGTGAAAAAATACTTTCTGCCCTCACTAGCCAGAACTGCGATCAATGGCTTTATATTATTTCTTATACTCGCCGCCGCTTGGCCCTTGTTGCGCTACTCGCCGATACAAGAAAGCTTCTTACCTGCCTGGTACATCATCATCCTGCAGATCATCTTCTTTACCTTCTTAGATGACTTCATCTACTACTGGTCGCACCGCTATATGCACGAGAACAAGTGGCTGCTAAAAAATGTGCACAGCGTACACCACCGCATCCGCAATACCTGCGCCATCAACGGCAACTACTTCCACTGGTTTGAATTTGTTGTCACCGCCAGCATCGCCCTTATCCCGCCTATGCTGATTGGCGCGCATCTCTACGTACTATGGGGCTGGATTATTTTCCGCCAGCTAGAGGCCGCTGACGGCCACTGTGGCTACGACATCCCCTGGAACCCCGCCCACTGGTTGCCCATCTACGAAGGCCCGGTGTATCACGACTTCCACCACAAGCGCTTCCAGGGCAACTACGCGGGCTTTCTCCCCTACCTAGACAAATACATGGGCGGCACCCATTTGAAGGAGTACTTGAAATACCGAGCCGCGAGAAAACAAGGTATGCTGCCCGACGACATCTATTTCAGCATACTGCAAAAAAAGAAAAAACCATGAGCTTAGCCGCAGACATCATGATCGGAATCATAGGCCTATTCCACATCTGGATTCTCGTTCTAGAAATGTTCCTGTGGACCAAGCCTATCGGGCGGAAAACCTTTATGACCAGCAAAGAAGAAGCGAAGACATCCAAGGTTCTCGCTGCCAACCAAGGACTATACAATGGCTTTTTAGCTGCTGGACTGCTGATTAGCTTAATACAGACGGAGCCAGTTAGTGGCAGCTTTAAAGTTTTCTTCCTTTCCTGTGTAGCTATTGCTGGTATTTATGGTGGTTTGACGGCTAATAAACGGATTATTCTGGTGCAGACTGTACCAGCAGCTATTGCTCTGGGGTTGATTGCGTTTAGTTGATGCATTGAAGATATGCGGATAGGCTAGAAACAGCCTATCCGCATAAAAACCCTACCTCGTCCGCTCACTCAAATACCGCTCATAATCCGGCGTCTCCCGCACATACTCCTGTGACATCAGCGGTGAAGACAGTAAAAAATCCGCCGTTGCGCGATTACAGGCCACCGGAATATTCCACACCGCGGCAATGCGCAGCAGGGCCTTCACATCTGGATCGTGGGGTAGCGGCTCAAAGGGGTCCCAAAAGAACACCAGAAAATCCACCTCACCCTCGGTGATTTTCGCACCGATCTGCTGGTCCCCCCCCATGGGGCCCGACAGTAATTTGTTGATCGGCAAGCCCGTCTCTTTTTCGATCTTTGCTCCTGTCGTGCCTGTAGCATAGAGGCTATGCTTTCCCAGCTCAGACTGGTGCTTCTGCACCCAGCATATGATCTCCGTTTTCTTGTTGTCGTGTGCCACTAGGGCAATTTGCTTGTTGGCCGCAATAGCCGTTTTCTTTGTATACATGAACTGAGTATATGCATTTCAGATGACAGTTGTATGAAAACTGTGACCCAGTTCGCATATCAGGAAAATTTAAATCAATTAGCTTATAGTTCTTACAGTGACTTTACATTGCACCTGTAGAATCGCCAGCATTCAAATTCTAAGTGAGTAGCCTGAATTAATGCCGTACACCTCTCGACCACTGTTGCTCACTCTCTTACTAGTACTCAGCCAATCCCTGTGTGCCGAGGATACAGTGCGCCTAGCGGTAGGCGAATGGCCCCCCTACGTCTCTGCAGAGCTTAAAGACCAAGGCCCTATATCCAAGTTAGTGATGGATGCCTTTGCCGCCTCAGGCCTAGATAGTGAATTAGAGTGGCTGCCCTGGGCTCGGGCTTTGCGCAAAACAGAAAAAGCCCAATTAAATGCCACTTTCCCTTGGTACAAGAGTAAGCAGCGCGAAGCGAAATTTCTGTTCAGCGACCCCTTGGCCTCCGAGTCCACGGCTATTTTCTACCCTAAGAGCCTGGTATTTGACTGGGAAAAGCTGCAGGACCTAAAGCCCTATCGCATTGGCGTAAATACGGATTATTTCTACAGCGAAGCATTTAGTCAGGCAGAGAGAGAAAAGTCCTTAAACGTAACTCGAGTACACACCGAGCTACAACTTATCGGCATGTTGTTGCGGGGCCGCCTAGACATCATCCTAATGGGTAAGGCGCCAGGGAAAAATTTTATTCAACAGGCGGGAGCCAGTGCACTGCTGGCCCCCCACCCAAAAGCATTCGCCCATCAAGAGCTACATGTTCTATTCCCCAAGGCAGACCCTCGCAGCGAAAAACGCCTAGCCGCCTTCAACGAGGGCCTGCGCAAGATAAAGAACAAGCTGCCCAAGCTAGCCCTAGCCTACTAAACCGCTAAAACTGCGCCGTAGCAAAGCCTGCTAGCAACACCACAAAGCCTCCAATTTCCGCCGCAGCCAGTGCCCACATAAAGCCTGACACCAGCATATCGGGGATTTTTCCCTTGCCTAGGGTATGGGGCTTGCGTAGTTGGTTGTTCGTATCTTGCAGGAAGCCGTGCACGATATAACCTTGAATGGCCAGGCCAAAGAAAACAATCGGGCCCAGTGCCGCCCAGAAGTTCACCGTCTCCGACCAAGCACTAAACTCGACAAATTTAGCCAGTACGATACAAGAGAAGCTGTACATCAAGGATGCGCGGTGGGCGATGTCTACATAGTAGTGCGCCCTGGCCTTGTCGCTGTGGGTGATTTGAATATATTTCCACAGACCAGTGAGCAAACCCGTAAGGAAAAATAGCCCGCAGGCAGACCAACATAGAAGTAGTGACGGGAGCATATCCGCATCCAATAGTAGTAATGCGAATAGGCTACAGCAGGCAGCTTTAAATTACCTCATGGATTCAATCATTAGTACGCCATTAAACGGGAGAAGAGTCCAACCAGTCATCTAACAAGCAATACAGCGCCTGATGAATTTTGGCAAAGCGCATGGGCATAGCCAGCATCTCTTCACCTGTTTGGGTATAGGGACCACCGTCAATTTCATCCGCACAGTGCTCTATCAGGCGCTTGGCCACCTCGGGAGTAAACTCTAAATGAAACTGCAAACCAAGGACTCTATCGTGATAGATAAAAGCCTGGTTGGCACATCCTTGGCTCCGCGCTAGGTGCTCAGAACCATCGGGTAAGGCAAAGGTATCACCGTGCCAATGAAAGGCCATGACATTATCTAAGTGCTTGCCCAAATCGTGCGTACCCGCCCGCTGTAGCGGGAACCAACCAATCTCGCGGTGCTCGTGCCGCTTCACCTCAGCGCCGAGCACATCGGCAATCAGCTGCGCGCCCAGACAAATGCCGAGCATTTTTTTACCGCTATCAATAACACTTCGAATGAAGGCTTTCTCAGCAAGCAACCAAGGATATTCCGACTCGTCCTGCACGCCCATTGGCCCGCCCATGACCAGCAAAAAATCAAAGCTATCTAAGCGGGGCAACTGCTCGCCATTGTATAAATTGCAGTAGCTAAGGCTGTGCCCGCGGCTATTCGCCCAATCAACTATCGATGCAGGGCCTTCAAAGGGAACGTGTTGCAGTACGGCTATATTCATTCTAACCTTGTAAACTGAGCCGTACGTTCCTGCAAGCTCTTTTAGCCATTTTTACTCTAAAAACACAGATATACTAACTTCTGCATATCCGCATACATTGATCTCACCCTGCATTTTTTATCGAACTGAGTTTATCTTTAATATTTCGGCTAACCCCTATAACCAGAGCGCCTCCCCCCGCTCAGGCTGAAACAGCCCTCTAACTCCACCTACTCATGTAGGGACTCCGCATTATCCTTTAATTTTTGCCACCATTTGCTTAGCCAACAACTCACCTGAGCCACAGGCCATAGTCCAGCCCAAGGTGCCATGCCCCGTATTGACCCACACATTATCTAAATGGGTCTTGCCGATCACCGGAATATTATTGGGTGTTGATGGGCGCAAGCCCGCCCAAAACTTCGCCTGGTCATAGCCCCCCATCCCAGGGAAGTACGTTTTTACTCTATCTAATATTGCCTGACAGCGAACGTCATTCACTGCCTGAGAATAACCGCTCAGCTCTGCCGTACCCGCCACGCGCAACTTGTCGCCCAAGCGGCTCATGACTAGTTTGTACTCATCATCGGTCAGGCTCGTTATTGGGGCCGCACTAGCATTTTGAATAGGAATGGTGACCGAGTAGCCCTTGGCCGGATACATATTAATGTTATAGCCAATGCTGTGAAGGAAGGCCGAAGACCACACCCCCATGCACACCGCATAATGCTTGGCTTTGATTTGCTTAAGCTCACCTTGATGCTTAACACTCAGTATCAATTCGCTGCCATTTAACTTCTGCTGAGCCACATCAGCCTCAAAGACAAGCTTCACCCCCATGCGCAGGCAGACGATCCGCATTTCTTGGCAATACTCGTAGGCATTACCCGACTCGTCATCGGCGGTATACGTACCGCCAACAATTTCATCAGCCACAGGGCTTAAGGCGGGCTCCAACTCCAGTACCCGGCCAGTAGAGACAACTTCACGCTCACAGCCCAAGCTTTGCATTAACGCCGAGACAGGCTGCGCCGCCTTAAAGGCTGACTGGGTGCGGTAAAAGTGCAGTATCCCGTCCGTGCGATGCTCGTACTGCAAAGTATGCTCCTGACGAACTTGCTGCAGGCAGCGGCGCGAGTGTAAGGCCAGCTTGACGATCATTTCGGTATTGATGGCCGAGCGTCCTGGCAGGCACTCCAGCAACCACGTCGCTAGCCAACGCCACTGTTGTTTGTCCGCGCGAGGTCGGAATAACAAAGGTGCCGTGGGGTCAGCCAGCCAGCGCAACACTTGTAAGGGCGCTTTCACATTCGCCCAGGGCTCCGCATGGCAAACCGAAATTTGCCCACCATTGGCAAAAGAAGTCCCCATGCCCGGCTCCGGCTCTTTATCAATCACCAGCACTTGCAGGCCCGCCTTGGCCAGCCAATAAGCCGTGCTAATGCCTATCACACCCGCGCCTAATACGGCGACGTCGTATTGCTCGGTGCTATCAAAGCGAAACAGGGCGGATTCAGGCGGGTTTGAGGACATGGCGAGAGTTTAAACGGAAGCGTCGCAAAGCTCGACTTTTTTACTCAATTTAGCCTATCCGCATTATGCGGATAGGCCTAGGTCACCGCCACGGCTTCCGCTGCAACACTAGCGGGTTTGTCCTTATCCACCAACAAAATCAGTACGGGCAACAACAGGAAGTCTGCCACCAGAGCCAAGGCAATCGTAATCGCGGTCAAGATGCCCATATTGGAATTGGGCTCAAAATGGGCAAAAGCAAAGAAAGCAAAGCCCGCAATCAATACAATGGAGGTCGCCCATAGCGCTGTGCCCACAGTGGAAAAGGCGTAGCGGATACTGTCAGGGGGATTTAAGCCCTGCTCTCTGCGTGCGCGCAGATATTTGCTCAACAGATGCACGGTGTCGTCCACCACGATCCCCATGGTCATGCCCAGCACCATCACCAAGGACAAACCTACTTCCCCGTCGATAATACCCCACACACCAAAGGCCATCGCTGCGGGCACAATATTGGGCACCAGACTCACCAGGCCAATCTTCAAGGAGCGCAAGGCAAAAATCAGAATAAAAGAGATCATCACCAGAGCCGAAGCCGAGCCAATCAACATACTCTTAGCATTAACCTTACCCAGGCGAGCAAACATATAGGGCGGTGCACCCACTTCAACGTTAATAAAATCGGGGGTATTGGCGGCAATCCACTGTTCACCCCGTTGCTTAAACTCCCAGACTTTTGAAGTCGGCATAATATAGGTATTGGCAAAAATGCGAGTACCCGACTTATCGATGTTGATCTGATTGGCTAGGTCTAGACCATAGGGCAAGGACATCTCATACAACAATAAATACTGAGCAGATAGCTCACGCTGCTCTGGCAGCTTGTAAAAGACTGCCTCCCCACCGTTCATATTCTGGTTTAGCTGCTTCATGGTGTCGCTAAGGGTACTAACAAAGCCCACCTCGGGCTGAACGCGCAGCCACTCTGTCAACGTTTCCACATAGGCCATCACCTCGGGGTTATAGATGCCGTTCTCTTCATCAGTTTCGATAGAGAAGTTAACGGGGAAAGTACCGGTCAAATTTTGATCGGTGTAATCTGCATTCAGGCGGAAATCCACTGTCTCATCAAAGTAGTGGGCATAGGTATCGTCCAAGCGGTTGTTCGCAATAAAGGAACAAAGCACCGCCACGACCACAATCATAATTCCGGTTAAGGGGCGGCGGCGCTGGATTACAATATTGGCAAAGGCCTCCATGCGCCTACCCGTGGCCGTCGTCGCTTTGCGCCCACGAATCGGCAACAGCTGAATCAAAGCCGGCAAAGTAAAAACACTGTAAAACCAGGACACAATTACACCAATCGCTACGATATTTCCCATATCGCGAAAGGGCGGCGAATCACTGAAATTCAGGCTCAAAAAACCCAGCAAGGTGGTAAAGGAGGTAATGGCAATGGGAGAAAAGTTAATCCGCAGGGATTCCGCCATCGATGCTTCTTTCATTCTGCGTTTCTCCGTCTCCGTGCTCTGTGCCATATCATTAAGGTAGGCAACTAAGAGGTGAACACAGTGCGCTACGGCCAGAGTCAATATCATCAGCGGCGAAGCCATGGATGGCGGCGTCAACACAAAACCTGACCATAAAGCCGCGCCCATGGCGGTGACGATAGACATCATAATCACAATCATGGTGGACAAAGAGGCAAAGAAGCTGCGCAGGAAAAACCACAGGCCAAAGAACACACAAGCAAATAAAATGGGCATAACAAAAGCGGTGTCATCCTGGGCAACGCTGGAGAAGTAGCTGTTCATCACCACCAAGCCCGACTGACGCATCTCTACATAGGGGAACTGTTCCTCGAACTGAACTTCGAGATTATTGGCAAAGTCGATAATCTCCTGCACTTCCTGAATGCGATTTTCACCCGGCAACTGAATGGTAATGTTTATACCTGTCACCGCCTTATCCGCATTGACCAGATATTTGACCAAGCGAGGCTCATTGCGAGCAATTTTCTCAATATTGGCTAACTCAGATGCGGATAGGCTATCCGCCTCAGCAATTAAGTCTTCAACGATCAGGTCATCGGCTTCCGCATAGGTATGCTGAAAGTTAGACAAAGAATCCACTCGCGAAGAATAAGGGGTATTCCAAGACTCTGCGGTTAACCACTCCACCGCTGCCAAATTGCGATTACTAAACAACTCACCATCTTTGGCGGTAAGTACAAATAAGACGTTTTCATTATTGGTATAGGTATTCTCGATTTCCTCCACCACCATCAGCGGCGGAAAGTCCTTATCAAAATAAACTTTGTAATCGTTGGCGACTTTAAAATTTTTAAGCCCGACCCCAGCCAATGCAGTGATGACCAGCGACAGTAATATCACCGGCCAACGATAGCGACTAATCCAATTTGAGTACTCGACGATCATCTTTTTTCTTCCTGTGTGCAGAATTTGGATTTCAATTGGCAGCCGTGTAAACTGACTACATACCAAGCAGTATGAACAACATACCAACTGGTATGCAGGTGAGATTGTACAAACTGGCCAAGATGAAATGGTGAATCCGATATGAGCGACAATATAAGCCCCATACGCGCCCGCAACCCCGATGAAACTCGGCAGAAGCTGCTAGAGGCCGCCAAGGAAGAAATCCTATTGCAGGGCTTCCCCTCCGCCAGCTTGGACAGCATCCTGAAAAAAACGGATATGACTAAGGGCGCTCTATACCACCATTTTAAAAATAAGAAGGAGCTAGGTTACGCAGTGGTGGATACACTGATCCACGACAAGATGATGGCCGAGTGGGTAGAGCCCTTGAAGGATTGCCATGATCCAGTCGATACGCTTACCCAGCTAGTCATTTCCTCTCGCGAAGAAGTCATGGAGAAATACACCTTGGGCTGTCCCTTGGTCAATATCGGCCAACAGATGTCCAGCGTGGACGAAGGCTTTCGCCAGCGCGTCGACAATATATATAGGTTATGGATAGATGCTATTTCAGAAACCCTGCTACGCGGGCAAATGAATGGTAAAGTAAGCCGCAAGATAGCCCCCGACCAAGCCGCCTGTTTTTTTGTTGCCGCCGCCGAGGGCACCCTAGTACTGGGCAAGGTTACCCGCTCTGAAGAAATTATGAGCAACAACGCCTTTGCCCTAATGCAATATTTGGACACCCTTAGACCTTAATATGCACAAAACTATTATCACCCTGCTAGTCACTAGTATTACACTCAGCGCCTGTTCCACTAGCAGTGCCATCTTCCGCTCTGGCATACGCTTTGAAGGCGACAACGCCCGTCAAGACCGCTATGGGCTATACCAACTCGATATCAATAAATCCTTGGGCATCAATTTAATTGGCAACTGTGCTGAAGTCGTCCACAAGGGTACGATGACCTTCCCCTTTATCCCTATGCCTCCTCTACTCCCTACCGGCAACACCGTTAAAAAAGACGCCGCCCAACGCCCCTTCATGCTCATTCTACAGTCCAGTCATGGCCTGCGAGTCAACCACGATAGCCTAGCAATTAATATAGAGCTAGCTGGAAAAAAGCAGCAGCTTAAATTTGCCAAGGCCAGCACTGAAAAAACGCGAGGCAGTAAGCAATTTACCTTCCCGACTCCATATACCTGTGAACAAATCGAAGGCGCTGAAATTAGTGTCGACAACTTAATTGTTTCAGGAACCTCTATCGACATCCCCCGCCATACGATGAATTTTTTCGAAGAAACAAAATGGTCAAACAACTAAGCTGTGCGCGCCTTAATAAAAGTTAAAAATTTAGTTAAACAGTACCCTGGGGTTACCGCTGTCTCAGGCACTAGCTTTACTATTCAAGAGGGTTCTTGCTTTGGTCTTCTTGGCCCAAATGGCGCAGGAAAAAGCACCACCATTGAAATGCTAGAGGGCATAGTAAAACCCACTTCAGGGGAAATATTTTACCGCGGTAAACCACTGCACAAACGCCAGTTCAGCCAAGTAGCGGGCATTCAGTTTCAAAGTACTGCACTGCAAGACAACCTCAGCGTACTGGACAATTTAAAGCTGTTCGCGAGCTTTTATCAGCACAGCGTAGAACTGGAAGAACTAATAGAAACCTGCGCCCTGCAGGAATACATTAAGCGTGATGCACGCAAGCTATCCGGCGGCCAGCGTCAACGACTGCTATTAGCTATTGCCCTGATTAACGACCCAGACATTGTTTTTCTTGACGAGCCTACCACCGGCCTAGACCCACAGGCGCGCAGAAATTTCTGGGACCTAGTCAATAACATTAAAGCGCGCAATAAAACCGTACTGTTGACCACCCATTATATGGAAGAGGCCTATACCCTGTGTGATGAAATAGCCATCATGGACCACGGCAGTATTATTGCTCGCGGCACTCCTGGTGAGTTGCTCAGCGAACACTTTAAAGAATCAATTTTAGAGATCCCGCTTGCTGATGTAGAGCAGCAGCCTATCCGCATCGAGTATCAAGCGGTGGCAGGTTATGCACAAATTGCTAGCGAGGATGTAGATAGCACGGTCAGGTCTTTATTAGACGCAGGCATACACTTAAAAAACTTAAATATTCGCCAACGCACGTTGGAGGATCTATTTATAAAATTAACCGGTCGAGGTTTACGTGAATAAAAATTTTATAGGCTTAATTTCAGTATTATTACCCTCTATATCTCAAGCCAATATGGGCCAAGGGGCAGAAGGTTTTTTTATCATGCTACTCAATAACTATTTATTAGCTGCGGTGTTCCTTGCCGGTTTAGTTCTCGCGTTTTTTAAATACTTTAAAACAACTTTGCGCCGCAATATTTTTATAGGCCTAAATATAATTCCTGTATTAATAACCTTAGCCAGTATTGGCTTAATGCTGCAAGACGGGGCGAACATTATTGGTATATGGTGGTTAATCGCCGCGATGCTATTAGGGCATATTTTTAGCATCGCCATTCCCTGTGTACAGTACAATATTCTAACTAAGCCTAATGCTTAAACGTATTTGGAGCTTGTTCAAGGCTCGCAACTTAGAATTCTTGCGCGACCGTTCTTCCCTGGGCTGGAATATCGTACTGCCCATATTATTAATAGCGGGTTTATCCTATGTTTTTTCTGGTACTGCACGCCCTCTATTTAAAGTAGCGGTATTCCCCAACGCAGAATCTATACAAAAACTAGCCTTTGCCAACACACAATACATAGACTTCATCACGGCCGAAGCCGTCCAACCCTACACCCGCAAGATAAGCCGCCACCAAATCGACTTATTAATTGATACGGGCAGCTTAAAATACTGGGTCAGCAGCAGCTCACCCAAGGGTTATTTTCTAGAGAAAATATTACTCACTGAGGATAAACAGCTCACCAAAGTTGCAGTAGACGGCAAAGAAATAAGCTATTCAGACTGGGTACTGCCGGGAATACTCGGCATGAACATGATGTTCAGCTGCCTATTTGGTGTCGGCTACGTGATCGTGCGCTACCGAAAAAGCGGCTATCTAAAACGTCTCAACGCCACCCCGTTGACCGCCTTTGAGTTTGTTATTGCCCAAGTGTTCTCCCGATTAATTTTAATCATGAGCATTACCAGCGCTGTGTATGTAGGTGCACAATATAGCATTGGCTTTACCATGAATGGCAGTTATCTATTATTGTTCTTTGTCACCCTGCTCGGCGCCTTATCCATGATCTCACTAGGCTTGCTAGTCTCTGCACGTGTCAGTTCAGAAGAGCTGGCGGGCGGGCTACTCAACCTCGCCAGCTGGCCCATGATGGTTTTATCCAATGTTTGGTTTTCAATTGAAGGTTCGCCGCACTATGTGCAGCTATTGGCCGAATGTATGCCCTTGACCCAATTAATGAATGGTGTGCGCGCCATCATGATAGACGGCGCCACACTCAGTGACATCGCCTACCCCTGCTCAATACTCGCCTTTATGACCATTTTATTCCTCGGCTTAGCTTCTAGCTCTTTCAAATGGACCGCCGACTAAATGTTCACAGCTAGGATGCTATTTCCAATCCCCCTGCTCTGCCTGTCGCTACTCTGTTATGCGGATGAGGTAGAGCTGGCCTATTTTGACGATAAACCCAAAGAGGAGTCCGACTCTAAGGCAATTAAACGCCTATCCTCCAGCCGTGACTGGCTGGGGCAACGAATCAATTCCACTGGCGAAAAGTTAGACCATTACTTTATGCAGCGGTTTTTTGCTGATGAAGTCATCAACGGTGATCTCAACGAGAGCAGTAAAGCCAAATTATTCCTAGAAAATGGCGTACGTGAACGCAAGGGCTTAGAGGGTGACATTGGCTTAGATGTGCGCCTGAATTTACCCAATACCGAGGATCGTTTGAACTTAGTCATATCCTCTAACGATGAGAACGACGACCGTATTAGCGACACAGCAAACAATAATACCTCGGATGAAAGTGAAACCTTTACCACCGGCATACAATACATCGCTAGGGACTTTAAAAAGTGGCGGCCTCGCTTACAACTGGGTTCGCGGTGGAGCAGCAAGCCCGAGTTATTTTTAGAGGGGCGTGTAAGTCGGCGCTTCGGTAGCAACAGATATAACACTGAGCTCACATTCTCCGCTGCCCATTACACGCGCCGTAAAACCATCTATACCACGCATGCTAATTACTTTTATTTGATCAATCCTGACTGGGGCTTTCGTCTAGCCAATCGAGTACGCTACTTCAATAGGGGCGGCTACTTCAGCTTTGATCACACCCCTGCACTACAGCATCGTATTAATGATAATAACGCCTTTGTCTACCAAGTCTCCGCCAGTGGAGACAATAAACTACATCCTTATATTGATAGTTATACCGCCAGTATCCGTTGGCGTCACCGCCTATACCACAGTTGGTTATTTCTAGAGATAGAGCCCAGCCACACATACTTTGTGGCCCCTGACATTAACAATAACCCAGAATCTGAGGCGGCCCTTTTTGTCCGCCTAGAAATGCTAATCAACAACGAATAGCCTTATTAAATTTGACTATATAATTGATAAAAACTATTTTGTTAACTTACCCTCGGACACTCTTTACAATGAATATTCGCGACTTAAAGTATCTAACCGCTCTTGCTGAACACAAGCACTTTGGCCGCGCAGCCGAATCTTGTTTTGTCAGCCAGCCCACCCTCAGTACACAAATTAAAAAGCTCGAAGAAGAGTTGGGGGTGACCCTGGTTGAGCGAGACAACAAAAAAGTCATGCTTACCAATATTGGTATCACTATCTCTGAGCGAGCGAACGATATCCTCAGCGACATCGACGAAATCAAAGCGCTCGCCAAGCAAGCCGCTGACCCAGAGTCTGGTGAACTCACCCTAGGGCTCATCCCTACGATCGGTCCCTACCTACTACCCTATGCAGTAAAAGCCATTCGCAAGCGCTTCCCCGACGTGAAGCTGTATTTACACGAGGCGCAGACCCACGTACTTACCGATATGCTTAAAACAGGTAAAGTTGACGCGGCAATTATGGCCCTGCCTGTTGCTGACGACCGTATAGAAAACTACCCCATGTATGCAGAGGCCTTCTTTGCCGCCCTGCCTATGGGACACAGCCTAAGTAAATCAACAATACTCAAACCTAGCCAACTTAAAAATGAAGAAATGATGTTGCTAGAAGACGGCCATTGTCTGCGCGATCAAGCCCTGGAAATTTGCCACAAAATGGGTTCCCATGAAATGAGTGGGTTCCGCGCAACCAGCTTAGAAACTCTGCGCCAAATGGTTGCCAGTGGCGCCGGAGTAACCCTGCTGCCCACTCTGGCGGCAGAGTCCAGCCAGTGCTCTGAAAGTGATATTTCAATTATCCCGTTCACCGAGCCACAACCTAAAAGGGACATAGGCATATTCTACCGCCCCTCCAGCCCTCGCAAAGACTTGTTCCAAGAAATAGGTCGTACCATTGCGGATAGGCTGCCCAAGGGGCTTAAGAATCATTTGGAGGTTATCTATGACTGAGCCTACGCCTGATCGAGTCAAACTTCACGAAGAGCAGATGGTAGTGCGCTGGGGAGACATGGATGCCTTTGGCCACGTTAACAACATTATGTACTTTCGTTACTTTGAACAGTGCCGAGTCAACTGGTTAAGCCATATAGGTCGCGCTGAAGCCGTCACAGAAGTCGTGGAAGGCCCTGTGATCGTCAGCACAACAGCTAACTACCTTATTCCCCTGCACTACCCCGCCACCGTCACTATCAGCATGTACGGAGCAACTCCTGGGCGCAGCAGCTTTAATAGCTATTATGAGATACGTGATAGCAAGGATACTCTCTATACAACAGGAGAAGCTAAAATTGTCTGGGTAGATCAGCGCGCAGGTAAGTCTATGCCATTGCCCCCTGATATTCTCCAGCTACTGCCCTAACCTTCAAGCATAAAAAAAGCCCTTACGAGAAGGGCTTTTTTTATGCTGTTCAATAATAACTACCAACCCCAAACAACAGCGGGGAGAATATTATAATCCACATAATCATGTTTCGTCTTATCAACAAAACCACCCGGCTGCGTACTCAAGGCTTGGTATATATTCTGTACTGATGAGTTTTCCATCGATGTCATCAAATCGGTAATCAGCTGCCTTCTATCACGGGGCTGTGTAGGACTAAAGTTCAAAGCCCAGCCCGGAAACGATCTAGATTCGAAAATGGTATTTAAACCTTCCGCTGTCATTTTAAGCTTTTCCAACTCTAGGCCTGTTAACACCATCGCCTGACAGCGGTTTTTTAACATAGACTGGTAGCTTTGCTCTGCGCCACGCTTGCTGCCCACAAGCGCCGGAGGGTTAACTGGATCATCTTTATATTGATTCAAAAAAGCCACCGCAGCCAAGCCAGGTGAGATGGGAGTACATACACGCTTACCATTAAGGTCAGCCAAACCACCCAGTTCAGCCGTAGAAGGGACGACTACTTTATATTTCACTTCATCTGGGACTGCTGCCAAAACACTATAATCCAAGCCTCCATTGCCCGTATTCAGTGTCATTAGCGCGGTAATATGTGATTCAGCAATGAAAATATCGTACTCATTGGCCATAAGATTTTTGCGAAATTTACTCCAGTTTTTCTCTGGCAAGTAAGTCACTTTTTCACCTAACAGCTCTGTTAAGTTATCAGCAAAATCTTGATAAAAAGTAGCGTCGCCTGCTTTAGGGGCATTAGGCTGCACTGCAAAGGCTAGCTCCGCCTGACTCAGAACCGGTGCTAATAGGCATAGAACGCCTATTAAACTTGACTGTACATGCTGGAATCCTGTGATTTTCCCCATATTTCCCCCATTCCTATTGTTTAGTTAAAGCTTCGCCAAGGTTTTTTCTTTAGTTATAAGCCATTGACTAGCGATATATTCATACTGTAACTGTTTCTTAACCTTGTCGCTATAGCGATTTGACTGGTACTTTTGTACAAAAGATACCAGTACTTTGCGGCTATGTACAAATTGTGTGTTTACCTGCTCAACAGACACTTTAATAAAGCGTGCCTTGGCCATGGACTTACTCACCTCATCTAACCACTGTTTATGATTCAGATGCTTTTTTGACGAGTAATCAGCAGAATAATTCGCTGCATAGCGGCGTACGTTGCGGCTTTCTCGCGCCAAACGCCATTGTTCCAATGAATTCAGGATATCTTGCTGGGGTAAGATTGGGGTAAATATACTGTCATCTTCAGAGACAAACTGTTCTTTTTTCTGCTTAACCTCTACATGCCGGTTAGGGTCAGCTTCCACGTCATAAGCAACTGGGGCTTGGTAACCTTCAGGAGGGTTGACTAGGTGAAAGGTAGAGAAGGCATCGCCATAGGCATTTCTAAGCCCCCGCTCACCAAACCAAACGGTTAACTCGCTCGAACCAAAAGCATAATCCCAGCGTGATACTAAGCCTCGCGTCAGTTTCGTTTGTGGAGCACCTATAATCGCCTCTACCTTACCCTGCGGCATACCCAGCTGCAGTAGGTCGATCTGCTCTTGGCCAACCACGTTATGCTCTGCAGCCATTGCAGACAGCACACTAAAGCACAGTAAAAAGAGTAACGATGACTTCACAGAGATCAATTGAGTTTGCCTAGCATTTATTATCATAAAAAACGGGGCTAATAACATAGCCCCGCTCCTCGTGTCGCAAAGTATATGCTAGACAGACCTATAGCGCAGCCTCTAGTTCCGGTACCGCCTCAAATAAGTCAGCCACCAGCCCATAATCAGCCACTTCAAAGATTGCAGCATCAGGGTCGCTATTAATCGCCACAATGACCTTACTATCTTTGATACCGGCAATATGCTGAATCGCACCCGATATGCCGCAGGCAATATACAGGTCCGGAGCAACAATTTTACCAGTCTGCCCTACCTGCCAATCATTCGGCGCAAAGCCCTCGTCCACCGCAGCACGAGAGGCACCGATAGCCGCGCCTAGCTTATCCGCAATACCATCCAACAGTTTGAAGTTATCAGCATTCTTCATAGCACGCCCGCCAGAAATGATCACACTGGCACTAGTCAGCTCAGGCCTCTCAGACTCAGCAACCTCATCTTTAACAAAATTGGAGACACCTAGGTCATGAATATTATCGATCTTAGTTATAGCAGCGCCTCCGCCTTCTGCCGCACTGGCATCAAAGCCCGTTGAGCGAATCGTTAGTACTTTAATCGCATCACTGCTTTGCTCAGTTGCAATAGCATTTCCTGCGTAGATGGGGCGCACAAAGGTATCTGCATTCTCGACAGCGATCACATCAGATACTTGTGAGCTATCCAACAGCGCCGCCGCTCTGGGCATCACGTCTTTGCCCGTTGTGGTCGCCGCAGCGATCACGTGGCTATAGTCTTTACCGATATCTGCCAACAATGCGGATAAATTCTCTGGCAGCATATCCGCATAGGCGGCGTTATCCGCTTGCAATACAGCGCTCACACCATCAACAGCCGCAGCTTGGGCTGCGATATCATCGACACTCTGACCTGCCACTAAGAGAGTAACCTCACCCAATTGCTTAGCCGCCGTAACCGCGCACAGTGTTGCCTGGCTTAAGGTGTTCTTATGGTATTCAGCTAATACTAATACGCTCATGCGATCACCTTGGCTTCATTTTTTAACTTATCAACTAGCTCAGCAACCGAGCCTACTTTAATGCCCGCCTTACGCTCTGCAGGAGGAACCACTTTCAAGGTCTTTACCCGTGGCGCCAAATCAACAGCCAAATCAGCTGCAGTGAATACATCTAACGGCTTCTTTTTCGCCTTCATAATATTCGGCAGCTTGGCATAGCGCGGCTCATTCAAGCGCAAGTCAGTCGTCACAACAGCTGGCATATTCAAGGCAACAGTGCGCAGCCCGCCATCTACTTCGCGGGTTACCTGTGCTTTACCATCAGCAATGTCAATATTGGAGGCAAAAGTGCCTTGGGGCCAGCCTAGCAACGCCGCCAGCATCTGGCCGACTGGGTTGTTTTCACCGTCAATAGACTGCTTGCCCAAAACCACCAGCTCGGGCTGCTCTTTTTCAACGACTGCTTTCAAGGCTTTAGCAATGCCCAGTGGCTGTGCATCGTGTTCAGTCTGCACTAGTATTCCGCGATCAGCACCTAGGGCCATCGCCGAGCGCAACTGCTCCTGGCAAACATCTTCACCCACCGTGACTACAACCACCTCCGTCGCCACACCGGCTTCTTTCAAGCGCACCGCCTCTTCCACAGCAATTTCGCAGAAAGGGTTAATCGACATTTTTACATTTTTTGTTTCAACGCCACTCTGCTCGGCGTTCACCCGCACCTTAACGTTGTAATCGATGACCCGTTTAACGGGGACTAATACTTTCATGATTTGAACCTGTGTTTTTTAGCTGTGGTAATGATAACGATATTCATCATCACACCCGCAGCGAAAATTACCAGTGGCACTGGCCTATTCCAACAAAGGGAGTCGGCTATGTTGCAACTGCGAAAAGTTGCGCTTATGCTGGCAGCACTTGACGTTAACGTCAACCTGATACAGATAGTTGAAGCGACAATAATTATTAAATACGTCTAGATTGAAAACAGCCTGTTTCCAGCCTATCCGCATAGACCTATCATCCAGGCTCAACCTCAAATAATAGAACGAACACAGTGGAGACCCCCCCATGCAACGCGAATCCATGGAATTTGACCTTGTTATTATCGGCGCTGGCCCTTCGGGGCTATCCGCCGCCTGCCAATTTGCCAAACTAGCACAGCAGCAAGACAAAGAGTTCAGCGTTTGCGTGGTCGAAAAAGGCTCTGAGGTGGGCGCCCACATCCTCTCTGGCGCTGTATTTGAACCCCGCGCCCTGAACGAGCTATTCCCCGACTGGCAAGAGCGTGGAGCCCCCTTACACACATCCGTGACTACAGATGAAATATTTTATCTGCGCAATGGAAGCAAGGCCAATGCCGTACCTAACGCCCTAGTACCTAAAGCACTACACAATGAAGGCAATTATATAGTCAGCCTGGGAAACCTGTGTCGCTGGCTAGCCGAGCAAGCCGAAGAACTAGGCGTGGAAGTGCTACCGGGCTTTGCCGCTAATGAAATATTATATGATGAGCAAGGGGCCGTACGCGGTGTTGCCACCGGCGACATGGGCTTAGACAAAAGTGGTGAACAAAAGGGCAGCTTTGAATCGGGCTACGAACTGATTGGCAAATACACGGTCTTTGCCGAGGGCTGTCGCGGGCAACTGGGCAAAGAGCTGATCAAGCACTTTGACTTAGATAAAGACAGCGGTACCCAGCACTTTGCCCTGGGCATCAAGGAACTATGGGAAATTGATCCTGCTCTACACAAGCAAGGCAAGGTCATTCACACCATGGGCTGGCCCCTCACTGAAAACGGCGCCACAGGCGGTGGCTTTCTGTATCACATCGAAGACAACCAGGTCTCCCTAGGCCTGATCACCGATCTTAACTATAAAAACCCCTACCTCGGCCCCTTTGAGGAGATGCAGCGTTGGAAGCATCACCCCGAAATTGCTAAATATCTGAAAGGCGCTAAGCGCATTGCCTACGGCGCCCGCGCCATCAACAAGGGAGGCTTACAAGCGGTGCCCAAGCTTAGCTTTCCCGGCGGTTTAATCAGTGGCTGCGACGCGGGCTTTATGAACAACGCCAAGATCAAGGGCAGCCACACCGCCATGAAGACGGGTATGCTGGCAGCTGAAGCTGTTTTTGAAGCACTTAGTACAGGGTCAGAATGCGCTGAAGAGCTAGTGACTATGCAGACTAAATTCGAGCAATCCTGGGTTTTCCAAGAGCTCAAAGAAGCACGCAACGTCGGCCCCGCCATGCACAAATACGGCAACAGCCTAGGTGGCGCCTTCACCTTCGTGGACCAAGTGTTGTGCAAAGGGAAGTTACCACTCACCTTGAGCGACCCCGCTCCCGACCACAAGATGGCACTGGCGAGGGACTGCAAAAAAATCAGCTACCCCAAGCCCGACGGCGAGATCAGTTTTAACAAACTATCCTCGGTATTCGTCTCTAATACCCTGCACGAGGAAGATCAGCCCTGCCATCTCAAGCTGACCAATGCGGAGATTCCCCTGAATGAAAATCTAGCGCGCTACGCCGAACCCGCACAGCGCTACTGCCCTGCAGGGGTGTACGAAATTCTAGAAGACGATAACGGTAAGAAAAAATTCCAAATCAATGCCGCCAACTGCGTGCACTGTAAAACCTGTGATATCAAAGACCCTGCTCAGAATATTACTTGGGTAGCCCCCGAGGGTAGCGGCGGGCCTAGTTATCCAAACATGTAGGAAATGACAATGGATTACGAAGACATTCTTAGCTTTTGGTTTGGCGAAACTAAAGACGGCGTAACGGTCGAAAACCGGGGGGCACTTTGGTATGGCAGCTCGACCGAGACTGACGCTAAAATCAAAGACCGCTATGCGGATAGGCTGCAACAGGCTGATGCTGGAAAGCTGGATGATTGGAAGGGAAGTGCTAGAGGCCGCTTGGCGTTGATCATTTTGTTTGACCAGTTTAGCCGCAATATTTTTCGCAAATCAGCGCAAGCTTTTAGCTTTGACCAAAAGGCGCAAGTATTAGTACTAGAAGGTATTGAACTGGGACATGACATAGAGCTGCAGGGCATAGAGCGCAATTTTTTCTATATGCCACTGGAACATGCGGAAAAATTAGAGCTGCAAGTGCTTTGTGTGGAGAAGAATAAACAACTACTCGCCGATGTGCCTGAGGCTTCGCGTGCGGCACTGCAGTCTAGTGTTGATTACGCGGTGGATCATCATGTTGTGATTGAGCGGTTTGCGCGCTTTCCGCATCGGAACGAGGTGTTGGGGCGGGAGTCTACGGAGGAAGAGTTGGTTTATTTGGAGACGGCTAATCGGTATGGGCAATAACACTTCTTCCCCTTTCTGCTATTAATAGTAATAAGGAGTATATACATGCAAAGCATTCTAAAAAAATACCTACAAAAACAAATTGGCATCAACTTAGACAAAGCCTTCCACCTGCAAAAATCTGTACTGGTTGCTGCCGAAGAAGATTACTTCTCTATTATGAGCAGTCATGACGACTGCCTGCACCACTTCCCCTATTCTGCCATTGTGCAGGTCATAGAAAACCCCGACGGAGTGCGTATCGGCGGCTTTCTGCAGCACAAGGAAATGTATGCCCTCGTTATCAAAGTTGGACACATCATGGACTACGTGCCTGTTTGATACCGCGCTTTGCTTAATCTCAAGCCTGTCCTACAATCAGACAACTATAATAAAAATAATGGGCGACTATGAAAGTAATTGTTTCTGAACAAGGGCGCACCACCTTAATTGGTATCAACCGACCCGAATCACGCAATGCTGTAGACCGCGAAACTGCGGAACTACTCAGTAATGCCTTCCGAGCCTTTGAGGCAAACCCCAATTCCGATGTCGCCATCCTGCATGGTGTAGGCAGTAATTTCTGTGCGGGCGCCGACTTCAAAGCTCTCGCTAATGGCGTGGCCGCCAACCGCGTACGCCCCGACGGAGACTCCCCCATGGGCCCTACACGCTTACAACTTAGCAAGCCGGTTATTGGGGCTCTATCTGGCTATGCTGTAGCGGGTGGCTTAGAGCTGGCTATTTGGTGTGACCTGCGCATCGCCGACGACAGTACCAAACTCGGCGTATTTTGCCGAAATTTCGGTATTCCTCTGGTAGACGGCGGCACAGTGCGCCTACCGCGCCTGATCGGCACGGGGCGGGCAATGGACATGATACTCAGTGGTCGCGAAGTTGGTGCCGTAGAGGCGCTCAGCATGGGGTTAGTGACTAGCGTCGTACCCAAAGACATGGCACTAACCAGTGCTATAGATCTTGCCGAGCAAATTGCCGAGCACCCACAAGAGTGTCTACGCCAAGACAGAATGAGTGTCTACGAACAGGAGGGTATGCCGATAGATGGCGCCCTACTCAATGAATACGAGCACGGCTATATGACCCTATGCTCTAACGAGCTGCCCAAGGATACAGATAAATTTCATTTGGAAAATTGGAAAACCAAAATCAGGGAAAGCTTTAACTAGCTTTACTTTAAAGCTACAGATGGACCTTTAGCTTGCTTCGTCGCAGCGTCGGCCAACCAAGTATCAGGCGGCGCCTTCTTCGAGAAGTAACGACGCACTCCCCGCACTATAGCCCTAGCCATTTTGTCTTGCTGCTGTTTACTACTGAGATTTTTTGCTTCTTTCGGATTGGTAATAAAAGCGGTTTCTACCAATACCGAAGGAATATCAGGAGACTTCAACACTAAAAAACCCGCCTGCTGTACTTTGGCCTTGTGCAGTTTTTTGATACGCCCTAGCTGGCCTAAAATGGCATCGCCAACTTCTAAGCT
>Ga0105356_10000943_pt1 | contig 28471 bp, 23 predicted proteins | sample GOMGulsemesocosm_3_FD_83502 | JGI IMG/M metagenome (GOLD analysis project Ga0105356, IMG submission 83502) | Methane-oxidizing microbial communities from mesocosms in the Gulf of Mexico - GOM9D Gulf of Mexico | ecosystem: Environmental > Aquatic > Marine > Cold seeps | place: Gulf of Mexico... | reverse complement strand
GCGGATAAAAATGGCTCGTTCTGGAAGGGGTCAACAGCGGCGTGGGCTCAGCCTACAGTGGTTGGTCCTACCGCATCCGCTAGTTGCCTTGCTGGATTTCCTGGTTTGGCTCTAGGGGCGGGTTCTGAAAACTTAGCTCAGTGTAATGGTTTTACTCCGGCCCTGGTTAATGCGACACATGACATTCCTGTGATTGTATCGGTGCCTAATGCCACAACGATTGCCGCCGTTCCAGGCTGTGCGGCGAAAGCGGGAACATTCCCGACTACACCGGGCACAGGCTTACCCATCTTGATCTACCAGCACGGTATTACTACGCACCGCGGCACCATTATGGCAATCGCCGATGCAATGGCAAAAGCCTGTGTTGCTGTAGTAGCCATTGACTTGCCTAAGCACGGTATTTTGCCAACTAATGATCCCTTTGGAGCCAGCGACCTAACGACTCTTTATCAAACGGTCCAAGCTGCAGATGGTATTACTACCGTTACACCTGAGCGCTTAGTGCAAATGCCTGCGGCCAGCGGCTGCCAAACACAGGCCTCACCCGCGCCAGACTTTAACCCCGGCCCTCAAGAAATTGGTTCTACGGGGGTCTTTGCCTGTCCTTCGGCAGATCGCTACATCAACCTTGAAAACCTAGCTAACGCTCGTGATACCTTCCGTCAGGGCGTGGTTGACCTACATTCATTGTACAAAGTGGTATCTGCATATGTTCCAGGTCCAACAACTTTCGCTGAATATGGCGTGTCTTTAGACGGTGGTAATGTGCATTTCTTAGGCATGTCCCTAGGTGGCATCACTGGTATGCCCTTTGCGGCACAAGAAAGTGGCTTGAAAACGGTCATGTTGAATGTGGCTTCTGGCGGTATATCCAAAGTAGTTGATGGTTCAGCAAGTTTTGAGCCAGCAGTGGTAGCTGGCTTGGCGGCAGCGGGTGTGACTAAGCCTTCGGCTCTTTATGAGACTTTCTTGATCGCGACTCAGACTATGCTGGACTCAGCTGACCCGATGAATATGACGGGGCAAATAGGTAAGGCTGAAGATGCTGCTACGTTCTGGGCTGGACTAACCGCGTCAGCAGGCACTGCACGACCCGTGTTATTCCAAGAAGTTGTTGGTGTGGCGGGGGCCACCGCAGGTGACGGCACATGTAATGCCAGCTTAGATGATGGCGTTGACAACAGCGGCTGCCCTGACTTGTCGGTACCGAACAACACCTTCATTAACTCTAGCTTAGCGACAGCTTGGGGCGCGGTATCTCAAAGCGGCCAAACAGGTGCGTTGCCAGGGCAAAATACAGTCACTGTTCCTGTAGCCCTTAGTGGTACGGATGTGCTGACACAGGGCACGGCCTTTGTTGCCTTGGCAACGGCTGGCGTATTAGGTGACCCACTCGCCGCTACGGGTGCTGCAACTTTCTCAGGTATGGCTTTGCCTGAGGTGGGTAAAGCTGGTGCAGTGAATGCAGGAGCAGAAGGGCAGTCGGGCTTAGTTAGGTTGACTGCGGGTGAGCATGGCTCTTTACTTGCCCCATCAATTAACTTGCTTGCAACGACAGTAATGCAAACACAAGCAGCTGTTTATGTATCCACTGGAGGAAAAGTTATAGCGGGCTCTAGCGACCACTCTGCCTCTTTGGGGCTTCCTCTCGGATCAGTTCCTACACTGACTGCAGAGGTAGCTGCGGTGATTCGTAAGTAAAGATATTTACACCAGCTAGTATAGAAAGGCGGCCTCAATGGCCGCCTTTTTTATGCCCGTAACATTCTGCTAAACTATCCGCATATTTCTCATCGGCCATTGACTTAAGTGCAGCTCACTCCTTACATCGCCTTATTAACCCTAGGCTTAGTTAGCTCATTTCATTGTATTGGTATGTGCGGAGGAATTATGGGTGCCCTTGGCTTGAGTACCCCTGTTGAGGTGCGCCAAAATCGCTGGCGTTTTTTTGGTTTTGTCAGCGCGTACAATTGCGGAAGAATACTGAGCTACGCCTCTGCGGGGGCATTATTGTGGCTAGTGGAGTCATTAGTTCCCAACTCGGTATACTTAGCCAAGGGCCACTTGGTTTTACGTCTGCTGGGGGCCGCGGTGATGTTAGGTGCTGGGCTGCACTTGGCGGGGTGGTTTCCTGACTTTAAGCGTATGGAGGTCGTAGGACGGCCCCTGTGGCGCAAGCTGGAGCCGGTGGCCCGCAAGCTGCTGCCGGTAAAGTCATTGTCTCAGGCCTTGGCCTACGGCGCCGTATGGGGTTGGATGCCCTGTGGCTTGGTGTACATGGCATTGCTGTATTCGGCTTCCCAGTCCGCCGCGGCGAACCCTGTATTGATGATGGCTTGCTTTGGCTTGGGTACTCTGCCGGTCATGTTGGCCACAGGGCTGATGATTCAACCAATTTTAAGGTTGGCGCGCTCCCGCCGCTTTCGTCAAATTGCTGGCCTGCTGATTTGTTTTATGGCCCTAGTTTCAGTAGTATTCGTACCTCAAGATCACTCGCAGCATATGTCGCTGCAGAGCGGCGTAGATGAACAGCCCGTGTCGGGCCATGTAGAACATAGTCATTAATATGTCAGTAGCATTTTCTAAAATAGCGCAGAAATCACCTGCAATGAGTAGCTTGCTGGATAGCTTAGGCTTGATTGCTAACCTAGATGTGCCCGTGTTGTTGCAGGGAGCTACTGGAACCGGCAAGGGGTTGCTCGCAGAGCAGATACACGCCGCTAGCAGTCGTTCTAATCAGTCATTTATAGAGATTAATTGCGCAGCACTGTGTACTGAGCGAGCGCAGCAGCAATTGTTTGGTGATGAGGTGTCTGCTGGTTATTTGCAAGCGGCCGAGGGCGGCACTTTATTGTTAGATGAAGTGCAGGACTTGCCGCTGAGTGTGCAAGCGGCTTTACTGCGCTTTATAGAGCAAGGAGAGGTTCAGGTACTTGGCGTTAGCCACCCTCTGCGTGTTGATGTGCGCATATTGGCTGCGAGCAATGTGGATATGCTGGAAATGACCCGATCGGGTAGTTTTCGTAGTGACCTGTATCACCGCTTGAGTGTGGTGCCTGTCATGTTGCCGGTCTTGCAGGATCGCCAGGCAGACCTTAAAACTCTATTGCGCGATTTTAGCGCTGAATGTGCAGCTGAGTTCGATTTGCCTATGATTAGCTTTTCAGCCGCAGCGATTGCCGTCTTGCAGCGTTATAGCTGGCCGGGTAATGTGCGCGAACTTAAAAATGTATGTAGCCGTTTAACAGCCTTGTTACCTGGGCGAATTATTGAGCCCGCTAACTTGCCAGCAGGAATCATTAAAGAGTCTCAGCAAGAGCATTTGGGAGCGATGGATTTAGTTGGCAAGGAGGTGGCCTTAATCAAGGGGGCCTTGCAGCAGGCTAAGGGTAATAAAAGCCGTGCGGCACGTTTGCTGGGCATCTCCCGCGACACCTTGAATTATCGTTTGCGTAAGTATGAATTGGTTTAAGCGCTAACATATACAGAAATAAAAAAAAGCCCCTCAATGAGGGGCTTTTTTTATACTTGACGGCATTGGTTTATAGCGCGATTTGGTAGCCTAAGGTAAGTACTTGGTCTGTTTCTAGCTGAGGCCCGTCTAAGTCTTGAGCAACAGGCTGGCTCACCTCTAAGGCGATGCGATGGCTGCGGTGCCCAGGGTCGGCGATAATGAAGTTCACGCCTAGGCCTAGGTCGGTGCGCTTGCCGGCACGTAAGTTGGTATTGGCGGTTGGGATGAAGGTACTTGGGTTCCCGTTAGGTGTTTTGATGCTTGGGTCACTGCCATCAATATCCTGCCAATTATCGTGACTAAGACGAGCGGAAAAACTCACGTTGTCATTAATGGCTTTAGCGACCCAGGTGGTCAGTGCAAAGCGGTCGCCTAAGGTGTAGCCATTGTCGTTGTCCCCTAAACGAATGGTGGCCTTGGCTTGGGCACCCCAAGAGAAATTATCCTCCAGCTGGGTGTAAGTAAGGCCTGGAATGAGGTCATAAGTACCTGAGCCTAGTTGCATGGGGTATGGAAGTTGCACCTTGCTGCCCATGCTGAAAGGTACAACATCTTTTTCATCAATAGAACCGGTGGGCAGGCTAAGCGTGAAATTGGCAATTAAGTTACTGCCATTATCTTTTGATATATTATAAAGACCGCCTAACTTAATATCTCCAAGCCCCGATGCTTCAGTGGTGAACTTCTGGTTACGTAGGGCTGGGGCGATCATCATCATGCTACCCACTTGGTGGTCCATAGTCAGCTCAGCCACTGGAACCATTGCCATTAAGGTGAGTTGGTCACTCGGGGCATACATGGCGCCCAGCATGTGCATTTTCATGTCCATATTCAGGGGGGCCACCATGAAGCCTTCAGCGTAGACGGCTTGCTGGCTGACTCGCTTATTACCGGTGCGGTTGCCGTCCATTTCCATGTCCATGTAGCGGTAGGACAGCATGATCTCGCCCTTGTGATGGGTGTGGTCTCCCATCACTCCAATGGGGGCGTGGGCGTCGGGACGTGCTAAGTCATCGGCGTGGGCGTGGACTGAGAGGCCGAGCAGGGCGGCGACAGCAATTTTCTTATACATGGGCGGCTCCAATTCATTTATGTGGGCGTTATTATGCTGAATATTGTGTGAAAGTGTGTGTGATATGACGCATTTTTATGCGATAGCCTGAAACCCCTGTATGATCAGGCAATCCGCATTGGCCGCTTTAGCCAAAGCGCGGCAGTACGTAGGCCAGTGCTAAGGGCAGGGTGATGATGGCCAGCATATTACCGACCATAACGATCGAGGCGACTTTTTCGGGCTCTTGATTAAAACGTTCAGCCATTAAAAAATTCATTATAGCGGGGGGCAGGGCGGCAAAGAGCAATAGGTTACCGATATGTGCCTCGGGCATGGTGATAAAGTGCGTAGCCGCTAAAGCGATACTCATGCCAAGTACAGGGGCTGTGGCACCGGCAATGAGCCCTAGCTTTAGGTCGCTAAATTCGGCTGTGGTGAGACGCATACCGAGTGAGAACAGCATTAATGGGACACAGACGTTGCCCATCATATCCAGTGGCACGGCAGCAGAACTGGGCATTTGTAGATTGAGCAGCTTAAAAATAATGGCGGCGATACCGGCGAGTATGACGGGCTGCTTGAACGTGTCCAGCCAGTGGCTGCGGTGGTCGAGCAGGTAGATGCCTAGGGAAAAATGCAGTAGGTTGAAGGTGAGCAGCAAGATGACGGCGGCAGGCAGAGCTTGTTCGCCAAAGGCCAATACCTGTAGCGGCAGGCCGATATTGGCGGCGTTGGAAAACATCATGGGTGGGATAAAGGTTTTAGTCTGCACCGATGTTTTTCTAACAATAGGCCATAGCACAAGGCCAGAGCCTAGCATGATGATTACGCTGCATAGAGCAAGAGGAGCATATTCAGAAAGGCTGAAGTCGCTGTTGGCGAGCTTGGCAAAGACGAGCGCAGGCACAAAAACATCCATGATCATGCGATTTATGGAATCCATATTGCTGTGCTTGATCTTGCCGTAGGCGTAGCCTAGCGCAACGATGGCAAAAATCGGGAAGATAATGTCAAAAATACGCAGGGAATAATCAAGCATGGATTGAAGTCTGGGCTGAAGTCACTATACATTAGCGATCGTTAAAATTAATAGTGCTGGCGTTGACGCCTTTTTATTTTACACCGTTTGAGGGTTCTGTGTGCAATTCGATACTCCTGACTTTAGTCGCTTAAGCGTGGACGATACTTGGGCCCATTTTGGTTTGAAGGAGCCCTCGGTATTACGCGACCTGGTTGAACAGAGTAAAATGGCCCTAGACGAGCAAGCGAGTGTGCTGCCTAGTGGCCTGGCTGTGATGTCTGTACTTCGCCAGTTGGGTTTGGATGATGAGAGTTGCGTGGCCGCTTTGTTAAGTGACTCGCGTCTGTGTGCCACCTTTCCTGAGAAGTTAATCGCTGCGGAGTATGGCGGTGCCATTGCCACACTGGTTAAAAGTGTACGCTGGCTGCACTCCTTTAGTGATGCGGATAGCTTGGATGTGGCAGTGCCTGAGCAGGCAGAGCGCATTCGTCGTTTGTTGATGCAGGCCTCCTCTGATGTAAGAGCCATTTTAATTAAGCTCGCCTATCGGGTAGAGCGCATGCGTAAGTTGTCACTGGAGCCGGAATCTAGACAAGAGTGCATTGCACGCGAAACACTGGATATTTATGCGCCACTGGCTAATCGTCTGGGGGTGGGCCAGTTAAAGTGGGAGCTTGAAGACTTTAGCTTTCGCTTTTTGGAGCCGCGCAGCTATAAGCAAATTGCGCAGTACTTGGAGGAGCGACGCCAGGATCGAGAGCAGTATCTATACTCTTTTGTGCAGTCTTTACATGCCTTGCTGAAAGAAGCGGCGATTAATGCGGATGTTGCGGGCCGCCCTAAGCACATTTACAGTATCGCTAAAAAAATGCGCAGTAAGGGTCTGGGGTTTGATGAGCTGTTTGATGTGCGTGCTGTTCGCATTATCGTAGGCAGCTTGGCTGATTGCTACGCTGCATTGGGTTTGGTACACAGCCAGTGGCAGCATATTGCCTCAGAGTTTGATGATTATATTGCCAGACCTAAGGAAAATGGCTATCAGTCCTTGCATAGCGTTGTTATCGGGCCAGGTAAAAAAGCCGTGGAAATACAAATTCGTACACAGCTTATGCATGAGCAAGCGGAGTCGGGGGTGGCGGCCCATTGGCGCTATAAGGAAGGGGGCGGGCAGGATGATGTTTATCTAGAAAGTAGCATTGCTTTGCTGCGAAACATGCTGGAGTCGGGTGAAAGGGATGAAGATCTATTATCAGAATTTGCCTCGTCGCAGAAGAACGCTAGGGTTTACGTATTCACTCCCAAGGGAGATGTTGTTGACTTACCCCGCGGTGCGACGCCCTTGGACTTTGCCTATACGATACATACTGAAATAGGTCATCGCTGCCGCGGGGCCAAGATTAATGGGCGCATAGTGCCATTAAATACGGTGCTGCAAGATGCGGATAGTGTGGAGGTCATCACTGCCAAGGAAGCGTCACCCACCCGTGAATGGTTGAATGAGCGATTAGGCTATGTGCACTCCAACCATATACGAGCAAAGATACGTGGCTGGTTTAATAAGCTGGACTATCAGCAGCACGTTGATGATGGTGGTCATATCTTTGAGCGAGAGCTCAATCGCTATAACGGTAGAGGCATCAGTGACACACAGTACGCAGCGCATTTTGGCCAGCAAAGCCCTAGGGCCATGTTGGCTGCGATAGGACGAGGCTTGATCACTAACAATCAGTTGCTGGCGGCCATTCAGCAGCTTAATAAGCCTGTTTCGGTGGTACCCCAGCAAGGGCGCAGACGAAAAGCACCTAAACCGGGTGAAATAAAGGTTTCGGGGGTGGGGAATTTGCTCACTCATTGTGCCGCGTGCTGCCAGCCTGTCCATGGAGACTCCATTATTGGCTTTGTAACTCGTGGCCGAGGGGTTAGTGTACACCGTCAAAGTTGTATTAATATTCAAAACCTGCCTATTGATGATGTGCCTCGCTTGATGCCGGTGCAATGGAGCGAAGAGGCGGGCGTATCCACAGAAGCCGAGCTGCACCTGCAGGCCTTTGACCGAGAGGGCTTGTTGAGGGATGTATCAGCTGTTTTGTCTAAGGAAAATGTACACCTTAATGCGATCAATACACGCTCTGACCGAGAGCGGCAAACAGCGAGCATGGATTTGACCTTGGAGTTAAAAAACACCGAGCAACTAAGCTTGATAGTAGATCGTTTAGCGCAAATACCGAATGTTTTTCAGGTGCAGCGTAGAGGTTAGCGGTGTTGATTAAAACGATCGTTTGCGCTTGTTTAGTGCCATTGTTGCTTTGAGCGGTGAAGTGATGGCTTCTCACTAAATGCTTGAAAAAGTGAGGCTTTTTGCTAAATACGTTGTAATAACTTGTTGATTTGTCCTAAACAGATACAAGTCAGCCTTTTCAACCTTGCTTTTAGAATATGCACTGGGTATAAAGCCAATATAAGTTGTAGAGCTTTTGCTCTATGGCAAATGGAAATAATTTACATAACTTTGGTATCACACCACCCTGGGGGGGATCATGAAAAAGGCCCAAGCACTTGCGCCAGCACTTGCACGTACTTTTAAAGTCACGTCACTCGCTGCAGCTACTGCACTTGTATTTAGTTCACCAGCATCCGCATTCACTTTTGAAAAAGGTGGCTGGGAAGGCGCTTGGGATACTACAGTTTCCTACGGCTTAGGTTTGCGCGTTGAAGAGCGCGACAACGCTATTGTTGGTCTTCCCAATGGTGGAACCGCCAACTCGGTCAACGGCGATGACGGCAACTTGAATTTTGATAAGGGTGATGTGTTTACCAATGCATTCAAATTGAGCACGGAGCTTGAATTGACGCGCGGCAAATATGGAGCGTTTTTTCGCGTCAACGCCCTATACGATGATGTGATTGTGAACGATCGCGTGCAAGATCGCTTTGTTCGAAACCAAGATCCAATATCAAGCAATTTTGATCCTCGAGACCCCAATCTGAAGCGTAAGGTACCCTTCACCGATGACGCTGAAGATTTAGCGGGTAAGCGAGTTGAGTTATTTGACGCCTATATATTTGGCGAGTTTGAAGCGGGGGACCGCTACGGCAGCTGGAAGCTGGGTAACCAAGTGATCAGCTGGGGCGAGTCAACCTTTATACAAAACAGCATCAACGCGATTAACCCTATTGATGTATCCAAAATAAGAGTACCAGGCGCAGAGCTGAAAGAAGCCTTGCTACCAGTGCCTGTGGTAACGGGTAGTATGGAGCTGACGGAAAACACCTCCCTAGAAGCTTTCTATCAGCTGAAGTGGGAGCCCTTCCGCATTGACCCTCGAGGCACTTACTTTAGTACTAATGACTTTGCTGGCGAAGGTGGCTTTGGTCACGGCGTGCTACTGCGCTTTGGAGCTGTTGGCGACACCGGCGAAGATGTTTATGGCCTAGGTGCTAATGGCTTGTTGACGGCTGACGGCAAGGCTGACTTTGTAGTGCAGCGTGGTCCAGACAAAAAAGCTAGAGACGACGGCCAATTTGGATTTGCTTATCGAGTATATGCGCCGAGCTTGAACGATACCGAGTTTGGCTTCTATTTTATGAACTACCACAGCCGCTTGCCTATTATCTCTGGACACACGCCTAATGAAACGGCAGTACAGAGTGCGGTGACAGCGGCTAATAACTACTTTTCCGCTACGGGCAATAGCACCCTTGCTACCGCTGCATTTGTGAATCAGTTGACTAGTGCGGACGGCGCGGCGACTTATAACTTAGAGTACCCTGAAGATATTCAGTTGTACGGTGTGAGCTTTAATACATCGCTGGGTAAAACCGGTATAGCGTTGCAGGGTGAATTGTCTCACCGTGTAGATGTTCCACTACAGGTAGATGATGTTGAATTGTTATTGGCAGCTTTAGGTTCCGCGGCACCGTCTGCGGCCTGCGCTAACGCGGTTGCTAATTCACTTTCTAACTTGGGCGGAGCACTTATTTGTAATAATTTTGCCGCTAAATTGGCACAAGAAAGTCAGTTGCCGGCGTTTGGGCCGGATCAAGTTATCCCCGGCTTTGTGGAGAAGGATATATCGCAGTTCCAGACAACGGCCACTAAAGCTTTTGGTAATGTTGCTGGTGCAGATCGCCTGATCTTGATTGGCGAAGCTGGCTTTAACTATGTGCATGATATGGAAGATAAGTCTAAACGTCGCTATGAGGTAAATGGTACGTACTTATCAGCAGGCGACGTGACTAATGGAACACCTGCTACAGACACGCCTACTATTGCTGCTTTGCAAACTCCAGCTAAAGGTTTCCAGCCTAATGGCGACTTTGCCGATGACTTTTCTTGGGGCTATGTGTTTGCGGGTCGCTTGGAGTACTCAGACGTATTTGCGGGAATCAACCTGAAACCTAAGTTTTCCTTCCGCCACGATGTGCAGGGTAATTCTCCCGGCCCTGGTGGCAGCTTCTTGGAAAACCGCAGAGCAGGCACTTTAGGTTTAGACTTTGACTATCAGCAAAAATGGTCTGGAGGCGTAGCATATACAACGTTCTTCGGTGCTAAACGACTTAACTTGAACCACGATCGTGACTTCGTGGCTCTTAATGCAAAATACTCATTCTAATTAGGGGATATGTTAGTAATGATTAAAAAATCAATTTTATCGTTTGTTGCCGCCACAGTATTAACGGCGAGCTTTGGTGCACAGGCACTAATTACTGAAGAAGAGGCGAATAAGCTGGGTAAGCAGCTGACTCCACTTGGAGGTATTAAATCGGGTAACAAGGAGGGTACGATACCACCTTGGACTGGTGGCATTCGCTCTGCACCTCGTGGTTTTAAGTCAGGCCAGCATCACCCCGACCCATATGCTAACGACAAGCCTCTATTTAAGATTACTGCGCAAAATTATAAGCAGTATGAGGCTAAGTTATCTGAAGGTTACAAGAAGATGTTTGAGTTGTACCCTGACTCATTTTATATGAATGTTTACCCTTCACGTCGTAGTGCTGCATACCCTGACCGTATCTATGAGGCAACTCGTGAAGCGGCGGTGTCGGCTGAGCTACTGCCTTCGGGTAACGGTGTAACTAAAAATGCTAACTGGGCTGGTATTCCTTTTCCTATTCCTAAGACAGGACTAGAGGTTATTTGGAATCATATCTTACGCTACCGTGGAACAGGTTCTGCGAACCGTTCTGTTGTACAGGCTGCGGTAACGCGTTCGGGCGACTACAACTTGGTTAAATTCCAAGATGAATTCTATCCAATTTATACCGACCCCGGCATTGAGGAAGAAGACTTAGACAACATCATTATCTACTTTAAGCAGAAAGTGATTTCTCCTGCTCGTTTGGCCGGTGGTATCCTGCTAGTACATGAAACATTGAACCAAGAGAAAGAAAATCGTAAGGCGTGGGTTTATAATCCCGGTCAGCGTCGTGTACGTCGTGCACCTAACGTGGCATTCGATAACCCTCGTGAAGCATCGGATGGTTTAGCAACATCTGACCAGTTTGATATGTACAACGGCAGCCCAGAGCGTTACAACTGGGAGCTAAAAGGTCGTGAAGAGAAGTTCATACCTTATAACTCATATAAGATTCACAGTGATAAAATCAAGTATTCTGATGTTATTACACCACTGCACGTAAACCCTGCTTTGGTACGCTATGAGTTACACCGTGTTTGGGTTGTTGATTCTACCTTGAAGGACGGCAAGCGCCATATTTATAAGCGCCGTACATTCTACGTAGATGAAGATTCATGGCAGATTGCTACAGCGGATATTTATGATAATCGCGACCAGCTATGGCGTGTATCGAACGGACATATATTGTCTTACTACGAAATTCCCACTACGTGGACTACCGTTGAAGAGCATATCGATCTTCAGTCTGGTCGTTACCTAACACTGGGTATGAATAACGAAGAGAAAACGACTTATGAGTTTGGTTTAGACCGTAGCTCATCTGACTATAAGCCAAGTTCACTACGTCGCGAAGGACGCAGATAAAGTTGGTCTAGGGGGCAGCTAGGTTCTTCTAGCTGCTCTTGTTTTAACTGCCTAGCCTTGGGTAGTGTGTCAATTACAAATAATCAGGAACAATCATGAAGATTAAGCACGGTGTTAATTTACTAACCACTGGGCTTGGGATTGCTTTTGCTTGCGCGTCAGTACCGTCTTTTGCGGTTGATGCCGAGCAAGCCCAGCTTGAATACTCAGTTATAGCCAAACTTGCCGACCAAAGCCTTTTGTTGGCAGGTACTGCTACTACCGATAAGTTGGTGGTTGTAGGCTCCCGAGGCCACATTCTTGTATCGCAAGACATGGGGGGGAACTGGACTCAAGCTAAGGTGCCTAGCCGCGTTGCGTTAACCTCCGTTTATTTTGCTGATGAGAATAATGGCTGGGCTGTAGGTCATGATGCAATAATAGTACGAACGACTGATGGCGGTTTGAATTGGGAGAGAGTTCACTATGCTCCCGAGCAAGAAAAGCCACTATTAGCGATACGTTTTAATGCAGGTGGCAGCACGGGCTTCGCTTATGGTGCTTATGGATATGTGCTCAAATCAACGGATAGCGGCCAGACATGGCAGGAGCAAGCTATCGGCGATGCGGACGGCGAGCCTGATGATTTTCACTTGAATGCAGTGGCACAGGCTAAGACGGGTACATTGTATTTAGCGGCAGAAGCGGGTGTTGCTTATAAGTCCATTAACCAGGGCGAGAGCTGGGAACGTATGTACGCAGCCTATGAAGGCTCTTTCTTTGGTGTACTGCCGCTGGTTGGTGACTCCCTGTTGATGTATGGCTTGCAAGGTAATGTATTTAGGTCTGACGATGCTGGCGAGTCATGGGTACCTATCGATACAAACTCAACCGCAACATTAAATGGCGGCGCTGTGTTAAAGGACGGCACCATTGTGATTGTAGGCAATGAGGGTGTGATGCTGGTCAGCAAGACAGGAGGGCACTCCTTTATGGAGAAAAACTTAGATGACCGCAAGGCTATCTCTGATGTTGTTCCTACGCAAGATGGCGGTGCTATGCTAGTCGGCGACATGGGCGTACGTAAATTATCTTTAGCTCAGCTAAATTAAGGAGTCACTTGTGTTATCAAAAATAATTCAAGGTGTTGATGGATTCATCTTTTCTAATAGAAAGTTGGTGCTGGTCGTTTTTTCAATTATTACCGTGCTAATGGCTGCGTCTGCAACGCAGTTAGAAGTGAAGGCCGGGTTTGAAAAATTATTGCCGTTGAAGCATGAGTATATGCAGACATTCCTTAAACACCGCGAGCAGTTTGGTGGTGGTAATAGAGTTCTGATTTCTCTATTGGCTAAAGATGAAACCCCCGGAAGCATGTATACGGCAGAGTTTTTAAGTGCTTTTGATACGCTGACGGATATTGTTTATGCCATGCCAGGTATAGAGAAATCTAAAGTAAAGTCTATTTATACGCCTAATGTTCGCTTTACAGAAATCACGGAATACGGAATTGCTGCAGGTAATGTTATACCGCCTAACTATGATGCAAAGAATCCAGGCAAGAGTATTGAGCGCATACGGCTAAATGTATTGAAAGCCAATATTGTCGGTCGTTTAGTCGCTAGTGACTTCACGGGTGCTGCGGTAGCTGCGGAAGTACTGGAAGTTGACCCTAAAACTCAAGATAAGATAAACCAGGTAGAAGTGGCAGAGTATCTTGATGCTGAGTCTATATTACTTGAAATAAAAACGACCCTATCTGCAAAAGGCATCGCCTTTAATCCCGATAATTTCGATATTCGTATAATTGGATTCACTAAAGTCATTGGTGATATCACCGAAGGTGCAGGCAAAGTTGTACTGTTCTTTGTTATCGCGTTCTTCATTACAGCATTTTTGGTTTACTTGTATTCACAATCTCTGGCAGTGACTATTGTGCCTTTGATTTGCTCGCTGACTGCGGTGATTTGGCAGCTAGGTATTCTACCCTTAGCTGGGTTTGGCATAGACCCCATGTCTATATTGGTGCCGTTTTTGGTCTTTGCGATCGGTGTAAGCCATGGTGTGCAAATGATCTCGGCAATGGGTGCGGAAGTGTTCCGTGGCTCTGATATGTTTGAGGCTTCACGCAAAAGCTTCCGTCTATTAGCGATACCAGGCATGGTTGCTTTGGCCAGTGACACTATTGGTTTCATCACAATATTGCTGATCAATATTGGTATTATTCAAGAAATGGCTATTACAGCGAGTTTAGGTGTTGCGGTTATCATCTTTACCAACCTAATTCTGTTGCCTGTGATGATGTCTTTTTTGAAAGTTGATGATGCTTATAGAGAAAAGCTTAAGAAGCGTTCAGAAAGAATGACAAAGATTTGGGTGCCTGTATCTAAAGTCGCATCACCGGGCCTAGCTATGGCTATAGTCGTATTGACTGTTGGCTTGTTTGGTCTCGGCTACTGGCAAGGTAAAGACGTTCAAGTGGGCGACTTACACAGAGGCGTTCCAGAGCTTCGAGCAGACTCACAATACAACCTAGATACTGAAGTGATTACTAACAAGTTCTCTATCGGTGTTGATGTTTTGTCTGTGATTATCGAAACAGTGCCTGAAGCCTGTAGTCACTACGAAAAAATGGTTGCTGTTGATCGTTTTGCTTGGCATATGGCGAATGTTGATGGAGTACAGTCAGTTGCAGACTTGCCCAAGTACGCAAAAGTCATTAATGCAGCTTGGAACGAGGGCTATATGAAGTGGCGTGAGCTACCTCGTAACAAATTCGTAATGAATCAAGCGGTTGGTCGTATTGAAACCAGTACGGGTCTGTTAAATAAAGACTGTAGTGTGATGCCTGTGTACTTGTTTACACAAGATCATAAGGCTGCCACCATTAGCCATATCGTCGATAAGGTGAAAGCATATAATGCAGAATACGGTAGTGATGACCTGCAATTTAAACTGGCGACAGGAAACGTTGGAGTCATGGCTGCAACCAATGAAGAAGTTGCAGCTGCGCAATTTAATATGCTGGTTTACGTGTTTGCCGCAGTTATTCTCATGTGCTTGATAACCTTCCGTTCAATACGCGGAACCCTGTGTATTATTATTCCGTTGTCACTAGTTTCCCTGTTGGCTTATGCCTTGATGACATGGCTGGAGATCGGTTTGAAGGTGAATACACTACCGGTAGTTGCACTGGGTGTGGGTATTGGTGTGGACTACGGCATCTATATTTTCAGCCGCTTCCAAGAATATATGAAGCGCGGTATGGAGCTACAAGAAGCCTATTTACGCACGCTAGCAATCACGGGTAATGGTGTAGTCTTTACTGGTATGACCTTAGGCATAGGGGTGGCAACGTGGATATTCTCGCCACTTAAGTTCCAGGCAGACATGGGTATATTGCTCACCTTTATGTTTGTAGTGAATATGCTGGGGGCTATTTTTGTACTGCCTGCATTGGCCCGTGTTTTCTACGGTTCCAAACAGGCCGCCGAAAAGGCATAATCAAAAGGCCACGCAATGCGTGGCCTTTTTTTATTGCGGAAGTTCATCTATGAAAACAAAAGAACGGATACTGCATACTAGCTTGGCTTTGTTTAATCAGCACGGTGAGCCTAGTGTTACCACTAATCATATTGCTGATGAAATGGATATCAGCCCAGGTAATTTGTATTACCACTATCGCAATAAAGAAGATATTTTGGTTTGCTTGTATGAACGTTTTGAAGTGGCTGTATTAGAGTCGTTAAAAACTACGGAAAATCAAGACATTAAGCTGGAAAATATGTGGCTGTTTTTACAGCTGCTATTTGAAAATATTTGGGAGTATCGTTTTTTCTATCGAGATTTGGATCATATCCTGTCCAAAAGTGAAAAAGTTAAAAAGCGTTACGCTCGTGTGCTACAGAAAAAAATCGCTGCAGCTGAAAATATTTGTAACGGCTTAGTGGCAAGAGGTGCGATGCAAGCTACGGAGAGTGAGATCGATGCACTGTCTAAAAACATTGCGCTGACTGCGACGTACTGGCTAAACTTTCAAAATGCGATGCGTAAAACGGCAGATGCAGATTTAGATGCTAAAGATTTAAGCTATGGTGTTTATCAGATCATGGCCTTAGTGGCACCATACTTGCGTGAGCAAGAACGCGGCATGCTGCAGTCTCTCAGCCGAGTTTACCTGGGTGGAAGTTAAGCTTTAGGGTCCAGTATTTATGGGCATAAAAAAGCCAGCTAATGCTGGCTAGTTTATGTGAACCTTGCCCGCAAGTACCCAGTCCGGGGGGATGGTATAAAGGTACTTGCAGGCTAGGGTCTACCTTAGACGCTTCTTCTTTTCTGGAAGAGAAGCGCGCAATTCTTCAATTTTTTGGTTCAATACTTCTAAGTCGTTTTGGCTTGGTACACCAAGCTTGGCAAGTACCTGCTGAACACGTTCTTCAAATACAAGTTCCAGTTTTTCAACAGAGCTGTTGGCGCGGTTACGAATACCTTGTACATGACCTTCAGCCACTTTCATTTGCTTGCGTACATTGCTGGAAGTTTTGTTTTCAAACTCCTGGCCTTGTTTTACCAGTGACTCAAATACTTTTTCACTTTCTTCCTGAGCATTTGAAAAAGCGCCTAGCCCGGCTAACCATATTTGATTGGCTGAATCTTGAATGTCTTTGGCGGTCGATTTTAGTTTTTGTGTGGTTGAAGCCATGTATATTTCCTAGTCCTGAATCTTACTGAGAGGGGAATAATAATCAGTAATTTTAGAATATTCATACTAGGAGGGGGGCAGGGGGAAGTCACAGCCTACCCACATTCAATGCGGATAGGCTGTGAAGTGGAAAACTAAAGGGCTGACTACCAGTGAATACCCTTTGTTAGCTGGGAAAATGCCATCTGCTCAGCCGATACATCTGGGGCATCACCTGCCTCTCCTCGTGCCGCTGCAGAGTCAGGGAAGAGGTTGAATGCTGTGTTTAGTACCACTTCCGTCATCTTTGGTGCTAAGGAGTGCATTACCGAAGAAGCGGTGCCTAGACGAGTGGCAATGCGTTTAGGTCGGCGAATGATCGCGTCTGCAACCATGTCAGCTGCTTCTTCAGGGCTGTAGGTTGGCACATTTTGATACATCTTCGTTGGGGCAATCATCGGTGTACGCACTAGGGGCATATTAATAGTGGTAAAGCTGATGTTGTCACTGGAGTATTCAGAAGCCGCGCACTGGCTAAATGCGTCTAGTGCAGCTTTGGATGCGACATAGGCTGAGAAGCGAGGAGAATAACTGAGTACACCAATGGAGGAGATATTGATGACATGGCCGCCGCGCCTTTTCACCATCTCCGGCAAGAAGCCTAGAGTTAGACGTAGACAGCCAAAATAATTGAGCTGCATTGTGCGCTCAAAGTCATGAAAACGATCATAAGACAGTGCCACAGAGCGCCTGATGGAGCGCCCTGCATTATTGATAAGGATGTCAACCCCGCCTAGGTCTTTATTGACTTCAGCTACCATGCGATCACAGTCTTGCATGTCGGCTACATCGCATGTGTATATATGTGCTTCGCCGCCTAGCTTGCGCATTCTCTTGGCTGTATCTTCAAGTTTTTCAGCGCCTCGAGCCACGATGACTACTTTGCCGCCAGCCTCCGCTAGCTTTAAAGCGGTGGCTTCGCCGATGCCCGATGAGGCGCCGGTGACCATAACGACTTTACCTTCGAGTCGGCCGCTCAGGCTGCGATCAATAAATAGATCAGGGTCTAGATTGCGCTCCCAATAGTCCCACAGGCGCCAAGCGTAATCTTTTAAGTCAGGCGTTGTTATACCTGAGCCCTTAAGGGCTTTTTGCGTCTCGCGGTTGTCGAATAATGTCGGGTGATTTACAAAGCCTAGAATATCCTTAGGCACGCCCAAATCTTGGCTAACAGCATCCAGCATACGTTTTACTGGAGGCATGGAGGTAATGCCTGATACGACATAGGAAGGAATAAAGGAGAACATTTTTGCGTCTACGCGCATCGTCATTTGTGGCGCATGGGCAGCTGCGGCAAAAATGTTCATCACCTCGCCAATGCGGCGTGGCTCGGCTTCAGTTAGGTGGAAGCACTGGCCGTTCATGCCTTTTTGGTGAGAGAGGTACGTCATTGCATCAACAACATAATCAACGGGCACAATATTCCAGCGACCGCCTTCAACGCCTAGCATCGGCATCCACTTGGGCATGTTGTTACGCATTTTTTGCAGCAGCTTAAACAGGTAGTAAGGACCGTCTATTTTGTCCATTTCACCTGTTTTTGAGTCTCCCACCACCACGCCGGGGCGGTAGATGCGGTAGGGCACTGAGCACTCATTGCGAACAATGCCCTCTGAGTTGTGCTTGGTGCGGAAATAGGGGTGTTCTAGGCCTGTAGCTTCTTCGAACATGTCCTCGCGAAAAGTCCCCACAAAGGCCCCCGCAGCCGCAATTGAGCTAGTGTGGTGGAAGCACCCGGTGTTTAATGTGGCAGCAAGCTCAATGGCATTGCGTGTGCCATCAATGTTGGCGACCTGTTGGGCATCAGCGCTGGCGCTGAGGTCATAAACAGCGGCGAGGTGATAGAAGTGTTTGATATAGCCTTGGAGTTCGGCAATGTTCTTGCGACTGACGCCTAAGTTTTTCTTGGCTAGGTCTCCAGTGATTATCTCGACACGCTTTTCCGCGCCCAAGTCCTTGATCTGCTGAGTCATTCTTTTCTTTGAGGCGCTGCGCGTCAGCACATAAATTGTGCCTTTCTTTTCGTCGAGTAGTTTTTTAACTAGGCGTTTGCCGATAAAGCCTGTGGCGCCGGTTACGAAGTAGCTCATGTTTTCTCGTCCTTTATCCGTATGGGTCTAATAGAAGCTAGTGTGTATAGGTACAAAAGCAAATAATTACAGGACGGATGATTACATGGCGCCGGTTCGGCGTGTTAGGACTTACTTGCTGATTTAAACGGCGTTTGAATTCAGGGAGGGTGAGCTTAGGTGACGTCAGTAGATGTCTGGCGTCATAGCTGAGTAGGGCTTGTTTTTGTATTAGCTAGCTTTGGCTTATGGCTTCATCTAGGCCTTTAGCAATTTTTTCTTTTAAGGTGGGGGCCAGGGCGCCCATGAGTAGGCCCAGCTTTATTTTCACATCAATGTCTTTTTCGGTGACCGTGATGTTACCCGTGGCACCACTGCCCTTGAATAAGAGTTTGTCGCCCTGCCATTGTGAGTTAATCCCTAACTTGGCTTTCAGTTTGGCACGTAAGAGCTCAACGCGTTCACGGGCCTCTTCTATATTAAAGGGGTGTTCTCGGTTTATGTGGATTTGACTCATAGTGAACCTCTACAGCGGGGGCGCTATTTTGGGGTAGAACAAGCTTGGGGTCTAGGTCAGATATGGCAATAATTGTGTCATTTAGACAGACTGTTAATTTTCACTGGGTTTAGTATGTTTATTCTAATAAGCCTGCTTAGAATGCTTGTATATAACTGAAGCTGTGGAAAGATGATGAATAACACCTTTGATGACATTAAAAATCGCGCTAAATCGATATCTGATACTGACCTGACTAAAAAAATACAGGATTCAGCCACTAACGTTCTACAGGTTGGCCTGGGAGCGCTGGCCAAGCAGCAGGAAGATACCACTAAAATATTTGATGCCTTGGTTAAGCAGGGGCAGGATATTGAGTCAAAAACCAAGGGTGTGGTTAAGCAGCAGTTGCGCACGGCAGAAGACCGTGTTGAAGAAGTTAAGAAAGCCGCGCAAGAAACAGTCACTGCGGTACGTGGTAAGGCACATGTTTCTATCGACAAGATCGAAGGTGCAGTACAGGATGGCGTTAGTCAGGCTATTCAAAATATTGGTCTGATCACCAATGAGCAAGTGACTAAATTGAATCGCCGTATAGACGAGCTGGAGCGTTCATTGGAGCGTTTAGAAACTAAGCTTAAATAGCTCGTTTTCATAGCGTCCTATATACTCTATGTTCATTGATTCTCCGGGCCGGTCTGGCTCGGGTAACACAGGTAGCTTATGAGCTCTCGAAAAGAAGTTAAGCAGGAAAACTCCCAGCAACTTTATGCTCAACTGGACAAGGTCTTAAAGGATCACCAGAAACGCAAAACCAATCCAGATCTTGAACAGCATGTATTGAAGCTGGCGCAGTGGCAGTCTCAGCGTATGCTGCGCACTTATGCGGATATGTTCAATACCGATCGCTATAACCCGCCGATGACCTTCTTTAAAGAAGACATGTATGCGCCGAAAGACTTTAGTAAGCGCGACCTAGAGGCCAAAAAGGTATTCCCGGTGATGTCTCGTGTGATGCCCGGTGGCATGGTGGGTACCTTGGCGCTGGTGATGGAGGTCAATGCAGTCTCTATGGAGCTTGATGACCGTCTTGCCGAGACCCTGACCGAGATGGGCGCGATAGACGATATCACCCCGGCTGCTTATGGTGAGGCTTATCGCCGCTGCGATAACCAGGAGCAGCGCGAGCACCAGATCAGATTGATTATTGAAGTGGGTAAGGCGGTTAACCGCTATGTGAAATTCCCGTATATTTCGGGTGCCCTGAAAGTGATGAGCAAACCTGCGCATATGTTGGGCTTGGGTGATCTGCAAGATTTCCTTGAACGCGGCTATGAAGGTTTTAAGCACATGGGCGACGCGGGGGAGTTTGTACGGCAAATTGAAGATCGCGAAAGCAAGATACTGGAAAATATTTTCGCGGGCAAGGATGACCCCTTTGATATAGAGGTTCTTCCTCTGAAGTAAAAAAAGGCTGCTTGGCAGCCTTTTTTTATACCCGCTTGCTTATATAGCTGCTATCTATCAGGCTAATAGGTATCGCCCCCTAGACAGCAGCATTAGTACACCTATAATCCCTACACTTAATAATATTTTGCTGGTCTAGGCCAGCTTGAACTCAAAACCTATTTAGGAGAAATACCATGTCTGTATTAGTTGGGCGCCCTGCACCAGATTTCACAGCAGCAGCTGTATTAGGCAACGGCGAGATCGTTGATTCTTATAACTTCGCGGAAGCGACTAAGGGCAAGTATGCTGCTATCGTATTTTATCCACTAGACTTCACTTTTGTTTGCCCTTCAGAGCTAATCGCTCTAGACAAGCGTACAGCTGAGTTAAACGAGCGCGGCGTAGAAGTGATTGCAGTGTCTATCGATTCTCAGTTCACTCACAATGCGTGGCGCAACACTGCCATCAATGATGGTGGTATTGGCCAAGTTAAGTACACCATGATTGCTGACGTTAAGCATGACATTTGTAAGGCTTACGACGTAGAGCACCCTGAAGCGGGCGTTGCTTTCCGCGGCACATTCATCATCGACAAAACTGGCCAGGTTCGCCACCAGACTGTTAACGATCTTCCGCTAGGTCGCAACATGGACGAGTTGATCCGTTTGGTTGACGCACTACAGTTCACTGAAGAGCACGGCGAAGTTTGCCCTGCAGGCTGGAACAAAGGCGATAAGGGTATGGACGCTTCAACAGAAGGTGTTGCAGCATATCTTTCGGAAGAAGCTGACAAGTTGTAAGCTTTACTTAAAAGTAATGTTTATAAGGGCCTGTTCGAGCAATCGAACAGGCCTTTTCTTTTGGCGTCAGATAACTGGCTTGAGGCGCAAATACCTTAACAGCTTGGTGAATAGGGTCTAGTCTAGGGGTATGTGTACAGGAGGTGATGTATGAAAGTAGTGTCCATAGACAGCAAACGTGACAATGTCGCCAAGCTCAAGACCCACTCTATCGAGCAAAATCTAGAGCGCTACTGCCAGTTTTTTGAGCGCTTGGATGCGGATAGCTTTGATTTATTCCCTAGCTTTTACCACTATCGAGTACGCTACTCCAGCCCCCTGCACGATGTGAATGGGCCAGAGAAAATAAAAGCAATTTTTAAACAGCTCGTACAGCGCTGCGAGTCACCTAGGCTTATTATTAGGGACTTTACTGTTACTGGTCAGCACGGCTTTGTATATTGGAAATTTGTCCGCAATGGAGACAAGCCCCATGCCGTAGCGGTAACTGGCTTGAGTCGTATAAAATTTGATGGTTATGGTCGAGTGGTCTCCCATCGCGACATCTGGGATACGGGCAGTGCCCCGCGCAATACATGGCATCGCCTGCGCGATTGGTGGGGTGGGATGTTCTCTAGGCGTTCTAAGAAGGCACGCCGAGCGGCACCGCCGAAGGAGTTTCATGGCAGCCCACCGTTTTAGTCTCTGAAGAACAGCCATAAAAAAGCCCCAACTGAGTTTGGGGCTTTTTTATGGCTATGCGATTAAGTTAGCTTAAGAACAAGTCGGGAAATAGCTCTGTACCAGGGCTAACTGCATACTGGTCAAAGTCAGTCACGCCAGCTTCTGTTAGTACATCTTCGTCGATAAAGAAATTCGCAGTACACTGCTTGCTGTCGCGAGTCAGTACCGCGTGGGCGGCGTCGGCCATAATTTCAGGCTTGCGTGCAGTATTTACATCAACACCAGGCACACCCATGATGGCGGCGGTGGCGATAATCGTTTTAGGCCAAAGGGCATTGGCGGCGACACCTTTTTTACGCATTTCTTCTGCAAGGGTCAGCATGCACAGGCTCATGGCGTACTTGCTCATTGTATAGGGGCCGAAGTCTTTGAACCAGACTGGGTCTAGGTTAAGAGGAGGGGAGAGGGTCAGAATATGTGGATTCTCTGCCTTCATTAAATGTGGCAGACAAGCTTGTGATACGGCATAGGTACCTCGTACATTGACCTGATGCATCAGGTCAAAGCGCTTCATGTCAGTGTGACGCACGCCGCCTAGGTTGATAGCGCTGGCATTGTTAATACAAATATCGATGCCACCAAAGTGCTCTGCACCTTTATCAATAGCGGCTTTGACTGCTACATCGTCACGAATATCTAACTGAATAGCGAGGGCTTTTCCGCCAGCTGCTTCTATAGCAGCGGCGACGGTGTGAATAGTGCCAGGCAGCTGTGGGTGAGGCTCTGCCGTTTTTGCGGCAATGATAATGTTGGCTCCGTCGCGGGCTGCTTTTAAAACAATGGCTTCACCAATGCCTCGCGTACCACCGGAAATGAAAATTGTTTTGCCTTTCAAAGTGCTCATTAGCGTACCTATGTTCTAAATTAGTTTTTGTGGTGCATCTATAAAATAACCTACAAATTTAGGTAGTTATTTATATTCATGCTATAAAGTGGTTTAGAGCTTAAATCATTTGACCGTGATCTGAAAGATGCCGCAATTTTTAAGAACGTAAACTTAAGTTTTTAAAAATAATAAGGTGCCGATGTTGTACAGATTATTAGTTTCAACGGTGACTTTTGCTGCTGTTAAACCGAATGCAAGGCGACTAGATTGATTGCTCTAGGAAACTAGGGAAAAATCCGCCACAGTATTAAATATTTTATAAAACTTTTAATTAGGGAATCTAAATGATGGCAACGATCCAAAAAGTACTTAAGGACTCTGAAGCAGCTTTTCATAAGTCTGTGAAATCTTTCAAATCAGAAGCTGAGAAAGTGGTAGCTGACTTGAAGAAGCAGCAAGCTAAGCTGAAGAAAGAAGCCGATAAGTACAAGAAGCAGGTCGCAACTTACCGCACTAAAGCGACTAAGTACCAGGACACTTTACGCACTAAAGCCTCTAAGAGCGCTGAAGATGCACTAGCAGTAGCAAAGGCTAAGCTAGAAGAAGCACGCGGCAGCTTGAACGAAGTTAAAGGGAAGTTAAACGACGTTAAAGATCAGTTGGATTCTGCTGTTCCAGCTTTGAAAGAGCGCGAAAAGGTAGCTAAGGCTATCGAAAAGGCTAAGAAAGAGCTAGAGAAGCAAGCAGCTAAGCTACAGAAGAAGCAGGCGAAGAAAAAGCCAGCTGCTAAGAAGCCTGCGGCTAAAAAAGCAGCTGCTAAGCCAGCAGCTAAAAAAGCAGCGGCTAAAAAAGCACCTGCTAAGAAAGCAGTAGCTAAAAAAGCGGCGGCTAAAAAAGCACCTGCTAAGAAAGCTCCAGCTAAGAAAGCTCCAGCTAAGAAAGCTTAATTTAAGTTCTTAGTAGTAATGAAAAAGGCTGCCATTTGGCAGCCTTTTTTTGTGCTCGGTAGAAAATATTAGAACATGTGCCTTAATACGATATTTGTTTCAGTAGTCGATACGGTTTTTTTTGTGTTAAGTGATTCGTTGAAAATGAAACCGGAATGGGTTGCTCTCGTTGCACGGTCAGTACTACCTTTTAATTGTGCGACTTTGACGCCTGACTCAAGGGCGAGAGAGGACCTTTCGGTGAAAGCGTAAGAGATGCCAATAGTGGGTTGGATAAAAAAACCGTCCGCTTTGGTATTACTGTGTGTAATGCCATTTTGTAGCGTTGTGTTTTTTTGGTTGTTCTTTTGCTTAATATACCCGGTTCTTGCCCCATAGTAGAGTTTAAAGCTTTCTTGGATATCGCTATCAATGAAAACCCCTAAGCCAATTTCAGCTACTTCGACTATTTCGTTGATGCGTTGGCCATCTGAGCTGGCGGAGGGCAAAACCTCTACTTCTTCATTACTTCTTCCGTATCTGATGCTTGGCTCTATGAGTAAATTGTTTGATGTTATTGGCAGGTAAATAGTTGCTTCATTGTTATTAAATGTAGCGCCTAAGCCAAATTCTGCTGCATTCACAGCAGGCACAAACGCCATCGCAATAGAAGAAAGAGTAAATATATTAAGTTTTTTCATTGATAATTCCTGATTCAATGATGAAAGAAGCGCGACACGAATGTACCGCGCATTGGTGTTTTTTATAAGGTTTTATGCGTACTTACACAGGTAGGCGCTGTCTACATCGGCCTTAACCTGAAACTTGCTGTCGCTAGGCACTTCAAAGGTCTCGCCTGCTGCATAGGTAATCCACTCTTCGCTACCAGGCAGTTTGGCTGTTAGGCTGCCGCTAACCACGGTCATAAATTCTTTAGACCCAGTGCCGAACTCATAGTCGCCTTGCTGCATTACGCCAACCGTAGCGGGTAGCTCACCGGCCTTAAAGCCACCAATCGATTTTACTTTTCCGTCAAAGTACTCGTTTACATCAAACATATTACTTACCTCTTTGTAGATACTGGTGCTTACACACCTAACTTATTTAATTCATCCAGCACCGCATTAATTAGGCTGGCGGTGCGCTCGTCTAGGCCCAGTGTCAGGCTATCCGCATTGCGTTCGCCGTTGAGCAGGCGGCGCAGAGTTTGGCCAAACTGCTGTAGCTCCGGTATCGGAGATTCAGCCAAGTCAGTGTCCATGCGCGCTAGCATTTGTAGGGCGTTTTCCTCGCCTGTCGCCGCAGAGGCGATAATGCCTGCCAAGCCTTCGGGGGCTAGCATAGGGTTGGCGTTGCCGTCGGGCTGGGGCAGAGTGGCGGGGTCGGCAATACCCATTAGCATGGCCTGGGCAATGGCTTCGTCTTCCACGTCCATATCGCCGAGCTCCTCGCGCTCTCTCGCCCCATCTAGGATCATGCGGATAGCCCCGCACAGCTTGCCCCAACCGTTTTGCTCGGCGACCACTAAGTTTTCTAGCAGTTGCGCTGTCTTGGCTTCGTCGTCACAGGCTTCCACCACCTCTACGATTAAAGATGCATGCTCTTGAATTAACTGCTCTTGAATATTTGCCATTACAACGCACTGATCTTTTCTTGCTGAGCTTTCAGGTCGGCAATCTTACTCTCGTAGCCCGCCAGCTTTTCACGTTCTTTGGCCACCACCGCTTCTGGGGCTTTATCAATAAAGCCCGCGTTGCTGAGCTTGCCGTTGAGGCGCTTCTGCTCTTTGTCTAGCTTGTCGAGCTCTTTATTCAAGCGCGCAAGCTCTGCATCTTTATCGATCAGTCCAGCAAGAGGAATTAAAATCTTCATCTTGCCGACTAGGGCCACCGCCGCATCAGGGGCGTCACCCTCTAGTATTTGAATAGACTCTAGACGGGCTAGTTCTTTTATAAAAGTATTATTGTCCGTCAAGCGAGTTTGGTCTTCGGTGCTGGCGTCTTGTACAAATACCGGCAATGGCTTGCTTGGTGCAATGTCCATCTCGCCGCGAATTTGACGCACGCCTAGAATAAATTCTTTTACCCATTCTAATTCGGATTCTGCTGCGGCATCTGCTTTGCTGTCGTCTGCTTTAGGGTAGGGCTGTAGCATAATACTGTCGCCGCTCACGCCAGCGGGCACTTTGACCTGCTGCCAAACTTCTTCGGTAATGAAGGGCATGATCGGGTGGGCGACACGTAACAGAGACTCTAAAACACGTACTAGCGTTTGGCGAGTGCCGCGCTTCTGAGCTTCTGTTGACTCTTCGCTGGTAAGCACAGGCTTAGACAGTTCGATATACCAGCTGCAGTACTCGTTCCAGACGAACTCGTAGATTTCTTTGGAGGCCAAGTCGAAGCGATAGTCTTCCATATAGCGGGAGACTTCAGACTGCAGGGTCTGCAAGCGCGAGATAATCCAGCGATCTGCTAAGGATAGTTCTATCTTTGCACTTTCGTCTATGCCTGTGTCCTGGCCTTCCACGTTCATCAATACATAGCGAGAGGCATTCCACAATTTGTTACAGAAGTTGCGATAGCCTTCCATACGGTTTAGGTCGAACTGGATGTCGCGGCCTGTGGATGCAAGTGAAGCAAGGGTAAATCGAAGCGCGTCAGTACCATATGCGGATATGCCGTCGGGGAAGGTTTTGCGTGTGCTTTTCTCAATCTTCGCCGCCATCTTCGGCTGCATTAAGCCGCCGGTGCGCTTGGCGACTAGATCTTCTAAGCTGATGCCGTCGATTAAGTCGATGGGGTCTAGTACGTTACCCTTAGACTTAGACATCTTGTCGCCGTTCTCGTCGCGCACTAGACCGGTGATGTATACGTCTTTGAAGGGCACTTCGCCATCCATAAAGTGCATACCCATCATAATCATGCGCGCCACCCAAAAGAAGATAATGTCAAAGCCTGTCACTAGGGAGCTAGTGGGGTACCACTTCTTCAAAGCGTCGGTATTGTTGGGCCAGCCCAAGGTGCTGAAGGGCCATAGAGCAGAGGAGAACCAGGTGTCGAGCACGTCTTCATCTTGGTTTAGAATAACGTCGTCGCCTAGGTTGTTGTTACTGCGCACTTCCGCTTCATTGCGCCCCACATAAACCTTGCCGCTTTCGTCGTACCAAGCGGGGATACGATGTCCCCACCACAGCTGGCGAGAGATACACCAGTCTTGAATATCGCGCATCCACGAGAAGTACATGTTTTCGTACTGCTTAGGCACAAATTTGATGCGGCCATCTTCCACTGCTTCAATCGCTGGCTTGGCTAGAGGAGCTGCTTTCACAAACCACTGATCGGTTAATAGCGGCTCGATCACAACGCCAGAGCGGTCGCCGTAAGGGGCTTTGAGTGCGTGGTCATCAATACTAACTAAAAAGCCTAAGGCATCTAAGTCAGCAACGACTTGCTTGCGTGCGGCGAAGCGATCTAGGCCGTGATAGCTAGCCGGTAGAGCGGTGTCCACATTGCTGTTGATACTGCCGTCGATGTTAAAGGCTTGGGCGCACTCGCGCACTGCCGCATCGACAGTAAATATATTGATCAAGGGAAGGCTGTGACGCTTGCCGATCTCGTAGTCATTAAAGTCGTGGGCAGGGGTGGTTTTTACACAACCTGTTCCAAAGTCCATATCGACATAGTCGTCGGCCACGATAGGGATACGACGGCCAACAATAGGCAGGTCAATGAACTTGCCGATCAAGGCTTTATAGCGCTCGTCTTCAGGGTGTACCGCAACAGCGCTGTCACCCAGCATGGTCTCGGGGCGAGTTGTCGCTACGACTACATAGTTATTACCTTCCGCTGTAGTTTCTCCATCCGCTAGTGGATAGCGGAAATTCCACATAGAGCCTTTTTCGTCTTTGTTTTCTACTTCTAAATCAGAGATGGCCGTGTGTAGCTTTGGATCCCAGTTGACTAGGCGTTTGCCGCGATATAACAGGCCTTGCTCGTACAAGCGTACAAAGCTCTCCTGCACAGAATCACTGAGACCGTCATCCATGGTGAAGCGCTCACGGGACCAGTCCGGTGATGTACCCATGCGACGCATTTGCTGGGTGATAGTACTGCCCGATTGCTCCTTCCACTCCCAGACTTTTTCTAGGAAAGATCCACGACCTAGGTCGTGTCGAGTCTTGCCGTCAGCATTCAGCTTGCGTTCAACTACCATCTGCGTAGCGATACCCGCGTGATCCGTACCCGGCTGCCACAGAGCATTGTCACCGCGCATGCGGTAATAGCGAGTCAGCGCATCCATAATGGTCTGCTGGAACGCGTGGCCCATATGCAAGGTGCCGGTCACATTCGGTGGAGGCAGCATAATGCAGTAAGACTCGCCCGTATCAGCCGGGTCGGCATCAAAATAGCCTTGATCTTCCCAGTTGTTGTACCAGCGTTTTTCAATTGCGTCGGGTGTGTAAGTCTTGTCCATTACGGTATCTGCATGTGTAGGCGGAAAAAGGGCGGGAATTATAGCCTTTTTGGGCTCTGGAGGCACGTCGCTTAAAGGTTTTCTCGTATAGCCATATTCAACAAGTGATGGGAAGACGCTGTGCTAGAATGCGGCGCATTATTAGAGTGTCAGTTTTAGGAGTAGGGATGAGGATTTTTGGGGTAGTTTTGGCGCTTGTTTTAAGTGCTTGCCAAGGCAGTGGGGAGGTGCCAGTGCCTCTACAAGGAACGTGGGCCAAGTTTGCAGGGGCCATAGCTGACGATGCTCAGGGCAGTAGCGTGAGCAGCTGTGCGGTTAATGTACTGACTTTGGAAAATAACGTATTTACAAGTTATTCCACGAACCTAAAGCGGAGTGTGACTGTTCTATTG
>Ga0105356_10000941_pt1 | contig 28480 bp, 23 predicted proteins | sample GOMGulsemesocosm_3_FD_83502 | JGI IMG/M metagenome (GOLD analysis project Ga0105356, IMG submission 83502) | Methane-oxidizing microbial communities from mesocosms in the Gulf of Mexico - GOM9D Gulf of Mexico | ecosystem: Environmental > Aquatic > Marine > Cold seeps | place: Gulf of Mexico... | reverse complement strand
TGCGAAAATTGAGATATAAGATTGCCTTAGAAGAAAATATCCCTGCTTATTTGGTGTTTAGTGATGCCGCATTAAAGGATATGGAGCGCGAAAGACCCATGAGTGGGTCCGAATTTCTAACAATTAGTGGTGTTGGTCAGCGTAAATTAGAGGTTTATGGTGATGAATTCATTGCGGAAATCACCGCTTTTATGAATTCAAAAACAAAGGCTCCAAAAAAGACAGAAACGCATCTGGTCACCTATCAGCTTTATAAATCGGGGTTGTCTATTGACGAAATTTCTATGGAGCGCAAACTGAAGTCTACAACTATTTATTCACATATTGCAAAGTTACACGCCGATGGCAAAGACATCAATATTTTTGATTTCGTCTCAAAAAGTGAGGTTGAAGCTGTTAAAAAAGCAAAAACAAAATTGGATAAGCCTACTGGACTAAGGCCCTATTTTGAATACTTTGAAGAAGAACTCGATTATTTTAAAATCAGACTGGCTTTAAGTGTTATTGATTCCGAGTCTTGATTTTAAAATGCATTTGGATTGTTATGACTCGCAAAATATAAAAAAGGGCGTTTTTTTTCTAAGGTACTCCAACATGAAAAACGAACTGTATTTAATTCCGAATTACTAAATCGGATCGGTCAAGGGCTGTAATAATTACTGTAAAAAAGAGAGCCAACTTAAAATAAGTTGTATTTTTCAAGCGACTAACCAACGCTTTAAATTTATGAATCCAGATTATTCTATAACAAGAACAAACCTTTCCAAACTTAAAAACATCTTAATCGTCGCATTATTAATCACAGTATTTGGATGCAAAACCAAGGAAAAGACAAAAGAACTTCCGCGTATTGCCATTGCTGGAATAGCTATAGAGTCGAGCACCTTCTCTCCTGCTTTGAGCCATGAAGAAGCCTTTCATGCCAAATATAATGATGATGTGTTCTCTTATTATCCTTTTTTAGCAACAGACGCGATCGATAGAAAACGAGCCACTTGGTTCCCAACTTTGCAAGGACATGCATTACCTGGTGGGACCGTTACCCGAGAAGCCTATGAATCCTTGCTTTCACAAACATTGGATATGCTCAAGAAAAACCTCCCTTATGATGGTCTCTTTTTAGATATTCATGGCGCCATGAGCGTTGTGGGACTAGATGATCCTGAAGGTGATTTTATTAAAAGAGTCCGTGAAGTTATCGGTACAGAAACTATTATTTCAACTTCAATGGATCTTCATGGAAATGTTTCTCAACGTTTAGCACAGCACTCCGATTTAATTACCTGTTATAGAATGGCACCTCATGAAGATGCTATTGACTCTAAAAAACGCGCTTTGGTTAATTTACTGGATAGATTAGAAAGTGGTAAAGGAAAGCCCGCGTATAAGGCTTGGATTCCTGTGCCTATATTACTCCCAGGTGAAATGACAAGTACGCGTATTGAGCCTGGAAAAAGTCTTTATGCTAAAGTAGCTCCTGCAGCAGCTCAAGAAGGCATTGTCGATGCCGCCATTTGGATTGGATATGCCTGGGCCGACGAACCGCGTAATCATGCCGTCGTGATGGTGACAGGTGATGATAAAGATAAAGTAACTCAAACTGCCGAAGCTTTGGCTGGGAGTTTTTGGGAAGTACGACATGATTTCGAATTCGTGGCTCCAACTGCAACACTTGATGAAAGCCTAGAAATGGCAATTTCAAGTGAAGAGGGCCCTTTTATGATTTCTGATATGGGTGACAACCCTACCGCTGGAGGTGCCGGTGATGTAACTTGGACGCTAACTGAAATTTTAAAACGTCCAGAATTTAAAACAGCTTCAGGACCTTCACTAATTTACGCCTCCATCCCTGGGCCAGAATTTATTAAAAAGGCGGTTGAATTAGGTGTTGGTGGGAATATTTCGGCATTAGCAGGTGCAGCTATAGATGATAGATTTGCTCCACCTATACAATTAACTGGAACTATTACAGCAATTGAGCATGGTGATAAACATGCGGAAACAGAGGTTGTCGTGAAAATTGGTAGCATTGCTGTTATTGTTACTAAAAAACGAAAACCTTATCATAAAGAAAGTGACTTTACAAACCTGGGGCTTAAACCTCGTGAAACAGATATTGTAGTCGTGAAAATAGGCTATCTCGTTCCCGAATTATACAGCATGAGAAAAGGCTGGATTATGGCCTTAACCCCTGGTGGTGTTGACCAAGACCTGGTGAGGCTCAATCATCAACGAATCATTAGACCGATGTTTCCTTTAGATAGAGACATGGAAACCCCTAACCTCAAGGCACAATTGATCCCACTATCACATAAATAACATAAAAGCACTGATAATCATCGATTTATTATAATAGATATCCTGTAATAATTATGTTTATTCATATAGTTAATAACTCCTGTCAACAGGACTTTAATTAAGGCGACAAATTTCTTATTTTGTGCTGGTGAAATTATAATTAATCCTCTTCAAAATAAGTGTAAACGTGAAAGTATGTATTGCTGAAAAACCAAGTGTTGCCAAAGAAATTGCTTCTGTTTTAGGTGCAAACACCAGACATGACGGCTATTTTGAAGGTAATGGATATGCTGTGACCTACACCTTTGGTCACCTCTGTACGCTCTTTGAACCTAATGATTATAAGTCGTATTGGAAAAGTTGGGATTTAAACAATTTACCGATGCTTCCGGAGAAGTTCAAAACAAAGGTCGTAGACAATGCTGGAATTCAAAAGCAGTTTAATATTGTAAAAGGATTATTTGACAAGGCAGATTTGGTTATAAATTGTGGGGATGCAGGCCAAGAAGGAGAGCTTATTCAGCGTTGGGTAATGCATCAAGCCAATTATAATGGCAAAGTAAAGCGATTATGGATTTCATCATTAACCACGGAAGCTATCAAAGAAGGCTTTGATAATCTAAAACCTTCTGAAGATTATGACAGTTTGTATTATGCTGGATTTTCTAGAGCGATTGGTGATTGGCTTCTTGGGATGAACGCCACGAGACTATATACAGTAAAACATGGCGGATATAAACAAGTATTGTCGGTTGGGCGTGTACAAACACCAACCTTAGCTATGGTTGTCAATCGGTTTTTATCCATTGAAAATTTCAAACCACAGCCCTATTGGGAATTACAAACCTTATATCGGGACACACTATTTAGCTATGAAGAAGGGCGTTTTCTAAACATGGAAGATGGAGAGGTTTTGGCTAATAAAGTAAAAGAAAGTGATTTTGAAATTGTCTCCATTACAAAAAAGAAGGGCAAGGAATATGCGCCTAAACTCTTTGATTTAACGGGGTTACAGGTGTATTGCAATACAAAGTTTGGATTTTCGGCTGATGAGACGCTTAAAACTGTGCAGAAGTTATACGAACAAAAAGTAGTTACCTATCCCAGAGTAGATACGACATTTTTACCAAATGATGTCTATCCTAAAGTGCCTGGAATACTTAAGAATTTGACGAAATATTCAAATTTAACACAGGTATTACTTGCTGAAAAAATTAAAAAATCTACCAAGGTATTCAACGACAAAAAAGTTACCGATCATCATGCTATCATCCCGACAGGTGTTCAAATTAACTTGCAATACAATCAACAACAAGTTTATGATATCATAGTCAAACGATTTATTGCCGTATTTTATGACGATTGTGAAGTCTCAAATACCACGGTAATAGGAACTGCAGCTGATGTTTCCTTTAAAACCACAGGAAAAGAAATTCTATCCAAAGGTTGGCGCTTGGTATTCGAGAACCCTGAATCCACAGGAAAGAAGGAGACAGGAATTTTGCCGCCTTTCGAGAAGGGAGAACAGGGAGCTCATGAACCTTCATTTTTAGAAAAACAGACAAAACCTCCCAATCAATTTACAGAGGCTACCTTGTTAAGAGCTATGGAAACGGCAGGAAAACAGGTTGATGACGATGAGATGCGTGAACTCATGAAAGACAATGGTATTGGGCGTCCATCAACACGGGCCAATATTATTGAAACCTTATTTAGACGTAAGTATATCATTCGTAATAAGAAACAGCTATTACCAACTTCTACAGGGATTCAGCTTATCAATACCATTCAAAATGAATTGTTGAAATCTGCTGAGTTGACTGGACAATGGGAGAAGCGTTTAAAGGAAATTGAAAAAGGAAGCTTCAATGCCGGGACTTTTATTAAAAACATGAAGCATATGGTTGATAATTTGGTTTATGAGGTAAGAAGTGAAAAGTTAAAAGCAAATATTTCATATACCACTGCGGTAAAGATCAATCCTAAGAAAAAAGCAAAAACAACCAAAGGTCTAAGTTCAGAAAAATGTCCAAAATGCAAACGCGGATCTCTATTAAAAGGAAAATCAGCTTATGGCTGTAGTGCCTTTAAAACGGGCTGTGATTTTGTGCTTCCCTTTAGTATTAAAGGAAAAAAAATATCTGAAAAACAATTTATCAGATTATTACAAAAAGGATCTACGGTTAACTTGAAAGGCTTTAAAACCGATTCTGGTTCTATCGAAGGTTTGATACGATTTGATGATGCTTTTCAGCTCGTTTTAGAACCCAAAATGTCGGCAGTACCAAAAAAAGAATCAGAAACATTAAGCTGTCCAAAATGCAATAAAGGCACAGTAATAAAAGGAAAAACTGCTTATGGGTGCAGCGCATTTAAGGACGGTTGTGATTTCCGATTCGAATATGACAAACTTAGATTGCAGGCAAAGGGTCAAGTGCTTACAAAGGCACTGGTTTTTTCTATTTTAAAAGCCAGCGTGACTTAAGGACAAATTACAGTGGGAATTTTATAAAAAAAAAGAGCCAAAAACAATTAAAGTTTTTGGCTCTTTATATATAAAATGTATCTCTATTATACTTTCTTTACGCGAACGGCATTCATACCTTTCATACCACGTTCAAGTTCAAAGGATACTCTGTCATTTTCAGCAATTTCATCAATTAATCCACTGACATGACAAAAATACTTTTCATTATTTTCAGAATCTATGATAAATCCGAAACCTTTTGAGGTATCGAAAAAAGAAACTTTTCCTTTACGTACAGGATCTACTTCTTCATAATCACCAGCCTCCTTTTTTGGAATTCCAATTTCTATACTTTCGGCATCAACCTTAATCTTTTGAGTCGGATCTGGCGGCGTATCAGTTAAATTTCCAAACTGATCTACATAAGCAAACTGAATACCTTGGTTGTTCTCTTTAGCTTCAGCTTTACGAGCCAACTTCTTTTTTTGCTTTTCCTCACGCTTTTTTAAGCGTTTCTTCTCTTTCTCTATTTTATTAAAAGTTTGTTGCGATTTTGCCATTTAGGTCTGTAATATAATTTAAGCGTTATTTAATTTTCTAAAACTCTTTGTGCTTAACAAAGCGTCAACTCATAAAAAATTGAATTTTAAAGAAAGATAAATCTAGTGATTGCAATTTTTTTTCAAGTCTACAAATATAAGTCTTCCATTTTAATTTTATTAATATACTGAATATAAATGATTGATTTTTTAAAAATTTAATTTAATACTAATCTATTTTTCTCATAAGGTCCAATACGGATTGCTTTTCATTAAGAGTCTCAAATTGCAAAACACTGTAAAATTTCGTAACTTATAAGGTGAATTGTAGTTCTAACATATTTAAAATCAGAATCATGGGCTCATCAGGAATTTTTATTGGTATTTTCTTAGTTTTTATATTCTCTGGAATTCGCATTATTTACGAATATAAAAGAGCTGTAAAATTTAGATTTGGAAAGTATGTATCCTTGCTAAATCCTGGGTTTAGATGGATCATTCCAATGGTTGACAGGATTCAAATTGTCGATATTCGTGTCATAACCATAAATATAGACAAGCAGGAAGTGATGACAAAGGACAATGTACCATGCCATATTAACGGTGTTTTATTCTATAAAATTGACGACGCTACAAAGGCGGTTCTTGAAGTCGAAGAATTTGATTTCGCCATATCGCAAATGGCCCAGGCTGCTTTAAGGGATGTCTGTGGTAAAGTCGAATTGGATACCATTCTATCCAAACGCGAAGAAATAGGGCAAAACATAAAAGAAATTGTTGAGAAAGAGACAAAAATCTGGGGAATTTCCATACAGGATGTTAAAATAAAAGATATTGAATTACCAGAAAACATGAAGCGCTCTATGGCCAATCAGGCCGAAGCAGAACGTACACGACGCGCAAGAATAATATTAGCAGAAGCCGAAATGCAAGCCGCAGGAAAGCTCTTGGAAGCCGGTAAGCTGATTGATGAATCTCCATCAGCGATAAAATTAAGACTCTATCAAACCCTATCAAATATTGCCAGTGAAAAAAACTCAACTATAGTCTTTCCCTTCCCTGAAGAAACCATTTATAAAAAGAAAAACTCTTAACTTTTATAACACTTAGATATAGAATAACTTAAGAAAATCCTTTATAGAAACTTTAACAAATTTTTGCAGTATTCTTTGTTGCAGATATTGTGGTTTCCCTTTAAATTTGCCCATTATTATACAATAATGGATTCAGGCAATAAAACGCGAAAGAGCAAAATCAAATTATTACATCAGTACTACCGTTATACGGGGTTCTATTCCTTTATTAAACTCAGTTTAAAAAAAGCAATAGGGCCTATTTTAATTGTAATTGCTGTGCTTTTAGGAATAAATTATTTTGTACTTGATTTGAATTCCGCATTGGTCTCGATTACAGAAACCTTTCAAACGACAAGTATTCTGGCAATCTTTTTTGCATCAGAGTCTTTATTGGGAATCATTCCTCCAGAGATTTTCATTGCATGGACTAAAAAATTATCGGAACCCATACTGTATTTATCAATCCTAGCATTCCTCTCTTATTTGGGTGGAGTGATCTCATATCTTACAGGGCGTAGTATCACAAAAATCCCCAAGGTTCGCCATGCTATGGAAAACAAAATGGCCAAGCATATTAAAAATACCCGAAAATGGGGTGGCTTTTTAATTATTGTTGGTGCCTTATTACCGATCCCCTTTGCGATGACAAGTATTGCAGCTGGTTTTATTAAGTTCCGCTTTAGATCCTATCTATTATTCGGATTGTTGCGCTTTGCACGTTTCTACTTATACGCTGTTGCAATTTTTAATATTGTACAATAATGACCCGATTAGATATCTTTTGGGTATAAAATACAACTCACTACAAATTATATACGATTGACTACACTGGTTTTTTTTTAAAGACATAAGGCTTATATATTTGCTTCATCAATTTAAAAAACGAATAGTTATGCAAAAATCACTAATTACCAAAACAATGCTTTTAGGCTATACCTTACTAGCCTTATTAGTCCTTCAACCTACTTCTGCTTTAGGGCAAAAACACTCTAGCAGCAGTAAAAGTCATTCAGTCAACATCAGTAATAGAAATGGTAAGAGCACCATATCTATTAAAGAAAATGGCAATAAATTCAAAATTGAGTATGAAGGGGAGTTTACAATTTCTAATGATGATAAAGACATCATTGCCATCTCTAAAGGAGGATTTATTGATATCACCAAATCTTCTTTTGGAAATAAGCGGAGAGTACTAATAGAATCGGATAGAAGTGGCAGCTTAATTCATAAGTATTTTGAAGGGCGTTCTGAAAAGGAATATCATCCCGATGGAAAATCATGGTTGGCCGAAATTCTTCCTGAGATCATTAGAAGTACAACAATTGGAGCTGAATCCAGGGTAAATCGTTTTTATAATAATGGCGGAACCAATGCAGTATTGAGAGAAATTCAAAAAATGGACAGTGATTATGTAAAAGCGGCGTATTTCAAGCTGTTGCTTAGTTATAACTTAAAGGCGAATGAGCTGGTTGCTATTTTAGATAGTGCGAGTAAAGAAATTGAATCCGACCATTATTTATCGGAAATTTTAAAAGAAAACCAAAGTGCGTTTTTGGTAAATAGTCAGACAATCACTGCCTATATCAATGCTACCAAGAGTATTAATTCCGACCATTATATTACAAGTGTTCTAAAAGCGGTTATCAATGATTCATCGATAAGTGATAATCAAATGGAAAGTCTGTTGGACATTTCAAAAAGCATAGAATCTGATCATTATTTGACCCAAATTCTGACGGAACTCATGGATCACAGGACGCTTAACACACAGAATTACACCAAAATCATTAGTCTTTCAAAAGCCATCGAATCAGACCATTATAAAACGCAAGTCCTAAACAAAGTAATCGCGAGCAAAGGAATGCCTAAGGATGCATACAATGCCTTTTTAGAGACCTTAAGTGAGGTAGAATCTGATCATTATGCGACGCTAATTATTTCAGAATTATTTGACCATAAGTTCGATGCAAATTCAAACGATTTGAACGGCATATTAACTGTGATTCGAAATAATATTGACTCTGATCATTATGCAAGTACCATTTATAAGAAAATGGCAAAAAATAACGACTTGACAGAAAATCATTTAATTGCTATCCTAAAGGCGACGAGTCATATGGAATCTGAGCATTATTTATCGGAAACCTTAATTGCCTTTTCATATAAAGTTAACCGCGCTTCTGATACGGTAAAGTCCGCCTATAGAACAGCAGCAAAATCTATAGATTCTGACACCTATTATGGTCGCGCAATTAAAGCCATAAACTAAGACATACTAAAGTCAAGGTAATTCGTCTTTCTTAGTATAAATTTTAGGATAGATTGATTACCTTGGTTTAATGAAAATCAACCAAAATCTCCTCTTAAATCCAATGGTGAAGAAGCATATCTTTATTGTCAGTATTGCTGCTGTTTTGGGTTGGCTGATTTATAGTTTCCTTGGAGGCATTGAAAGCCTTGTCCCCGGCACAACTACCCTGGTTGACATTTCACTATCCTGTGTTTGCGGTGTTATTATTGGCTATCTCATTTATTTTATCAGCCTTAAATTAGATTATTTACTGCCATGGAAAACACAGTTAACCTACCGCTTTTTATCTGGAATTATCATCCATTCTATAGCTGTTTTTTCCTTTAGTTTAGTATTTGTCTATATATACAAGGGTCTTATATTAAACCAAGCTGATTTTTTTATACACCATCAAAATGAACTCGTAAAATTTGCAATTATAGTGATTGTACTGATGCTTATCTATACAGTGATCTACTTTGCCTTCTACTCTTACTATTCCTATGCTCAATTACAGATTGAAACTGTAAAATATGAACGTAAACAAATTGACTTACAGCTCAACGCCTTAAAATCACAATTAAGTCCGCACTTTTTATTTAATAGTCTAAACACTATTTCTTCATTAATTTATAAAGATGTGAGAAGCGCCGAATCATTTATAAGAGGATTGGCCAAGATGTATGCTTATACCTTATCCAGTTACCACAATAAATTAACTGGTATTCAAGAAGAACTCGATTTTCTGAACGCCTACCTCACCCTTATTAATACCAGATTCGAAGATAGATTTACTTGTATTATCGATATTCCACAAGAGCTTAAATCTACGCGTATTCCACCGTTAACCTTGCAGATGCTCGTTGAAAATGCTGTAAAACACAACCAAATGACAGCAAACAATCCATTACATGTCCGTATAACTTATGACGAAGATCATATCGTGATAAGAAATAATATTACCGAGCCCACTCATAAAATAAATTCATTTAACATCGGATTAAAAAATATTAAGGAGCGCTATGACCTCTTGAGTAAAAGGTCTATTTCTATTACAGAAGGAGCGCATTTTACGGTTAAAATCCCTGTGATTAGATGAAAAAGTTATTTATACACCATCCCTTATTTAGACTTATGAGTCCGGTTTTTGGAGGCATAGTGGTCTATTTATTCATTCTGTTAATTCATAATAATGTTGAGCAATTACAAGACTATTTCCTAGGACAAGAATTGTACATGTGTATTGGCTTATCGTATCTTATTCAAGAATCGTCACGAGCCTTTTTATTAGTATTTCAACGCCTAAATAATAATACGACACTTGCAGCGCTCCTTGTTCAAATTGTGGTTTCAATGGTGTTATGTATAGGACTTACAACAATATCTTTAAATTTGTATTTCAAATTTGCCTTAGGTTTTTCACCAACTCAAGATCAGATATGGTTGTTTAATATTATTTTTAGTTGTATCAATTTAATTTACATATTATTACAATTAAGCCATCATTATTTACATAAGCAAAATTCCAAAATGCTAAGCAATGAGCGGCTTATAAAAGAAATTATTGAAGACGATTTTATTCAATTTAAAAAAGGTATAAATTCAGAGCTACTCTTTGAAAGTTTCGAAGCTCTTATCGTTCTGATCAAAGAGAATAAACAAAAATCTGATGACTTAATCGACTATTTAGCCACGGTATATAGGTATATTCTTTCTAGAAAGGACAAACAACTGGTTCATATAAATGAAGAACTCGAGGTTCTAGACAATCTCATTAAGTTATTTAATTTTTTACCATTTAGAAAAGTAAACATTCAGACCACAATATCTTCTGACTTTTTGGTTGTTCCAGGGAGTTTATTGGCTATTATAGAACAAATAATACGCTGTACAATTCAAGCATCCGAATTTAAATTATACATTGCCCTTAGTGAGACAGACAATGCTTTAGAAATTAAGTATCAAAGCAACGACAAAATAATTGGAGCTTTTAATCCAGAATCTCTTAAGGAGATTCAAACGGTTTATGCCGTTTATACAGACCTGAAACTAGACGTTAATGACCTTGAACAATACAGAATTTTTAGTATCCCAAAATTAATAATAACAGCGCCTACTTTATAATACATACATGAGAGTAATTATAATTGAAGATGAAACCTTAGCCGTCGAAAAACTGGAACGCTATCTTTTAAAGTATGACCACAACATAGAAGTCATCGCTAAACTAGCGAGTATACAAGACAGTGTTGCCTGGCTGAATACCAACGTGAATACCTTTGACCTCGCTTTTATGGACATTCAATTAACCGACGGACTGAGCTTTGATATTTTTAATAAAGCAGCTATAAATAAGCCCATTATATTTACTACGGCTTTTGATGAATATGCCTTAGATGCTTTTAAAGTCAATAGCATTGATTATATTTTAAAACCAATTACATTCACCGATTTATCTAAGGCCCTAACGAAACTCAAAAAGCTTAAAACAAGTTTTAACAATACTATTCAAAGGAATGAATTTGTAAGCAGTATTGCTACAAATAAAACCAAAGAACGTTTTTTGGTGCGCCTCGGAAATCATATCCATTCAATTAAAGTCAGTGAAATTTCACTGTTCTATGCGGAAGGAAGAACGGTATTCCTTGTGACCAATCAGCATAAGAAATTTATTCTAGATTATAAGTTAGAAGATCTATATAAAGTACTTGATACAACAGCCTTTTTCAGGGTTAATAGAACCTATATCGTGAATATTAATGCCATCGATAATGTTACTGTATATTCTAATAGCCGATTGAAAATTGGCTTAAATATTAGTTCAGACAAGGAGATTGTGGTAAGTAGGGAAAAAGTAAATGCCTTTAAAACTTGGTTTGAAGGCATTTAATTCATCTTTATAAATATGGTGTTATTCAATTATTCTTCAGGTGGAAATCCATTAATTTCTTCAAAAACAGTATCGAAATTTTCTCGTAAATAAGCACGTAGTTTTTTACGGTAATCATCTTTAATCCATTCTACAAAATTAAATGTACTCTTACTTATACACTTCGTGTATCTCATGATTCTGTAATCAATATCATCTCCCAGAGATTTCATCAAAATTAAGGCGTCATAGATATCCTCACTGTTTTCGATACATATTTTTGCATGTTGTGCAATGGAACGTTCTAAAACAACTTTAGAAGATTCTCCTCTTTTTATGGATTCAATATAGGTTTTTCTAATGTCGAAATAAACATTCATCGATTTAGAAAACTCGGCTCTTAGCTCAGGTGGCATTTCATAACGAAAGTTATTTTCTAATTCTTCATCACTCAAAAGACCATCTAAATAATAGTTTGGTGACCTGAAAATTTTCTGCCAATCTAAATCAGCTCCCCATGGGCCAAAACGGTGGAAATTATTCCCTAAATCTATAACAGCGAAAGTCGACTTATTTTTTAAGATACGAGATCCTCTACCTATCATTTGATAATATAAGGTCAAAGACTTCGTCGCTCTGTTTAATATAATAGCCTCTACTGTAGGCTCATCGAAACCTGTAGTTAAAATACTCACAGAACTAAGGATAGCATCAGGTGTTTCTTTAAACCATTTTAAAATCTGCTCTCGTTCTTTTTTAGAATTTGTATTATCCAAGTGAGCAACAGGATAACCGGCCGCTCTAAAGGTGTCATATACGTGTAATGAGGTATTGATACCATTGTTGAAAATTAGCGTTTTCTTGCCTTTCGAAGTTTCTTCATATGCATGTAATAATTTACTAAGCATATCATTATTGGTATATAAATCTTCAGAAGATTTTACCGTATAATCTCCATTTGCCCCAACGACTAATGAGGTAAGACCTACATTATAAGAATAGGTTTCAGCACGCGCCAAAAACTCATTCTCTATTAAAGACTCAATGGTTTCACCAACAATTAATTCGTCATAATTATCGGTCATTGGCAAGTTAGTGTTCGAACTTAAAGGAGTTGCCGTAACCCCAAGTATAAACGACTTATAAAAAAACTTGAATAACTTGGTAAACGAATTGTAATGCGCCTCATCGATAATTACTAAACCGATATCAGAGATATCAAGTTTATCTTCATTTAATCGATTGTTTAGAGTTTCAACCATGGCGACAAAACAAGAATATTCTCCTTGATCATCTAGGTTTGCTTTACTGTCAACAATTTTATTATGTACATTAAATTCAGTAAGCATATTTGAAGTTTGCTTACACAATTCAATACGATGCGTCATAACAAGCACCTTTTTATTATGATGCTTCAAATATTGTCTTACTATCTCAGAAAATATAACGGTCTTCCCTCCTCCTGTTGGTAATTGATACAACAAATGATAATCTTCAGGAGAATCTTCAAAACTCTTAAAAATTTTGTTTATCGCTCCCTTTTGGTAGCTATAGAGGTCTTTGCCTGCTTTTCTATCTTCTAATTCAGAGGTCGTTACTAGCATTAATTTCAATATTAAGAAGGTGCAAAAATAACGCCTTTCTCGGGTTTATTAATACTCTTTTTTAGAAAACTTAAAATAAATTTTATCAATTGAGGTTTTTCGTTCATAAATCGATCAAAATGATCACTTAATTTAATTGCCTATTTGTCGGGTAAACCTCTAAAACTTGCATATCATTAAGTTTCTAACTAAATTGTTAGAGCTTAAACAATTAATAATTAAACAATTACTAACTAAAACTAACAATTATGTCTGAAACAAATAAACCCGGAATTGCATTTTGGATTATTGGTATTATTGCGCTTCTTTGGAATGGAATGGGTGTGAATAATTATCTGCAACAAGCCTTTAAAACGGAATCCACTACAGCCGAATTAAATGCCGAGCAACTCGCCTTTATGGATGGCTTACCTGCCTGGATGACAGCTTTATTCGCAATTGCTGTGTTTACTGGCTTAATAGCTTGTATCCTTTTATTGATGCGTAAAAAAATGGCGATTGTAGTATTTATTGTGTCCTTTATTTCCGCGAGCATTCTACAATTATATTGGATGTTTGGAACTAAGGCTACAGAAATTTTTAATGAGTCAATGCCTTATTTAATACCTATTCTAGTTATTGTAATCGCGGCTTTTCTGGTATTATATTCAAGAGACCAAAAGGCAAAAGGTGTACTCTCATAATTTAAACTAAATATAATTTATAAAGCCTGAATCAAAATGTTCAGGCTTTTTTATGGTATCGTTTTTGATTATTAACATAATATTAACATTTTAAATTTATAATTATGAGAACATCAAGATCAGCACCAAAGGTCAATGCCGGCTCCATGGCAGACATTGCATTTTTATTACTTATTTTCTTTTTGGTTAGCACAACCATTGCTAATGACACTGGAATCTCAAGAAAACTCCCCAGAAACTGCCCTCCTGGACAAGATTGCAAAATCGATATTCACGAACGTAACATTCTCAGAATCAGCCTTAATAATCAAAATCAAATTATGCTCGATGAAGAATTGATAAAAATTGAGGACTTAAAAGACCTTACAAAAGCTTTTCTAGATAATAATGGCGATAAAAGCTGTAACTATTGTTCTGGACAAGGTTTATCCACCGCTTCCGATAATCCGACAAAGGCCGTTATTTCTTTACTGAGTGCAAATCAAACGTCTTATGAGTTATTTATTGAGGTCCAAGATGAATTAACAAAGGCCTATGCCGAATTGCGGGAGGCTTATGTTATTGAAATACTAGGGAAGACTACTAAATCATTATCGATTGCCGATTTAAATACAGTTAAAGCGGCCTACCCCTTTTTACTCTCCGAAGCAGAGACAAAATAAAACATAGCGGTTTTCGATTTTTTTCTATATTTGGTTAGAGAAACAACTAATCTAACTAACGATGAAAAAAAACACTATTAACAAACAAGGTTTGGCTCCTAACAGGATCTTAAATCTTGTTTTTTTATGCACATTACTTTTAAGTATTGGATGTAAAGAAGAGGAAAAAGAAGCAGTACTTACCGAAGAACAACTTATTGAGAAAGCAATGGCTATTCATGATCGGGTCATTACCTTAGATACTCACAATGATATTAATGTGAATAACTTTACAGATTCAATCAATTATACACAAGAATTGGATAATCAGGTAAATCTCCCAAAAATGATAAAAGGAGGATTGGATGTGTCATGGTTTATTGTGTATACTGGCCAAGGAGAACTCAATGAAGAGGGATATGCCAAAGCCTATGAGAATGCGATTTCTAAATTTACTGCGATTCATAAACTAACTGAGGAAATTGCACCTAACGATATCGAACTTGCAACAAGTTCTGATGATGTTAGACGCATCTCTGCTGCTGGAAAAAAGGTGGCAATGATTGGGATTGAAAACGGTTATCCAGTCGGGACAGATATCGGTAGAGTAAAGGAATTTTACGACCTGGGAGGTCGATATATGTCATTATCTCATAATGGTCATAGTCAGTTAAGTGATTCAAATACTGGAGAAAGAGACAGTATCTGGTTACATAATGGACTCAGCGACTTAGGGAAACAAGCCTTAGCTGAAATGAATAAATGGGGAATCATGGTAGATGTATCACACCCTTCAAAAGAAGCTATGCGTGATATGATTGCACTTACAAAGGCACCAATTATGGCGTCTCACTCATCGGCAAGAGCCTTAGGAGAACACAGTAGGAACTTAGATGACGAACAACTCGAATGGATTAAAGCGAATGGTGGTGTCGTTCAAGCGGTGGCATTTAAGTCCTATTTATATCCAGACAAGAATAAAAAACATGCAGATGCTTTGAAAGTAGTCATGGACGAGATCGCGAAATCTAAAGATTTTAAAATTTTAGATTGGTCTGCGGCGCGTGCTCTAGATGAAGAAGCTCGTGAGGCATATTTTAAAGGCTATACTGAGATTAGAAATCTAGCAAAAGCAAAAAGTGATGACATTGCCAAAATTGCTCAACCTGTAGATGTCGCCGATTTTGTGAATCACATTGATTATATGGTTGAAAAAATGGGCTTAAAACACGTTGGAATCAGTAGTGATTTTGATGGCGGTGGAGGTATTGAAGGATGGAACGATGCTTCGGAAACCATGAATGTAACCATTGAATTGGTAAGACGTGGCTATACAGAAGCAGAAATTGAAATGCTTTGGAGTGGTAATTTACTTCGTGTTTTGGATGAAGTCGCTGAAGTTGCTGCTAGTATACAGTCTAAAGGATAAAATCAACTTTTCAGAATGGAAAAAGCCAGTACATATAGTACTGGCTTTTTTATATATATACAGTTATTTGCTAAATTTTAATAATTCAATAATTGTTTTAAGGCCTCTTCAAATCTGCTCTTAGCAAGATATTGCCCTTCTAGTTGGTCTATAAATGGGATTGGAGTCTCTAAACTTGCCACACGTTTTACAGGCGCATCCAAATCCTCAAAACAGTTTTCCATTATCATGGCCGAAATATCTGAAGCAATCCCTCCGAACATAGAGTCTTCTTGCAAAATGATTGCTCTCCCAGTTTTTCTAACCGATGTGTATATAGCCTCGGTATCTAAAGGTTGTAAAGAGCGTAAATCTATAAGATCTGCCTTAATATCAGGGTTTTTATCTAGGGTATCCAGTGCCCAATGTACTGCCGCACCATAGCTTATAATGCTTACCTGATCTCCTTCTTTTAAAAGTGATGCTTTACCAAATGGTAAGGTGTAATAATCAGACGGTACATTTTGACGAATACTTCTATATAAAGCCTTATGTTCGAAAAACAAGACCGGATTAGGGTCGTTGATTGCTGTTGCTAATAATCCTTTTGCATCATATGGAAAAGCTGGATAGACCACTTTTAGTCCAGGGGTTTTGGTAAACCAAGCTTCATTCGTTTGTGAATGGAAAGGACCTGCTGCCACTCCAGCTCCACAGGGCATTCGCAATACGACATCTGCATTTTGATTCCATCTATAAAAGGACTTCGCCAGATAATTTACTACTGGATTGAATCCTGAGGTCACAAAATCGGCAAATTGTAACTCCACAACACTCTTAATACCGCAAATGGATAATCCCATAGCGGCCTCAATTATTGCAGACTCACAAATTGGAGTATTTCGTACGCGTTCTCTCCCAAAGTCTTTTAAAAAGCCATCTGTAATTTTAAACACACCACCATAATCGGCGATATCCTGCCCCATAATAACAAGATCATTATGACGGGTCATAGATTGGTGTAAGCCTTCTGATATCGCATCTACTAAACGCAACTCTTTACTTGAATCCTTGCTTACAACTTCTTGATATACATGCGTTTTATAGACGTCACCTAACTCATTACTTAAACTAACAGGAATATCTTCTTCGGCATAAGCTTTCTTTAGATTATCATTAATTTCATCAGTAAAAGCCGTTCTTATTTCCGCATCCAATTTTTCTGTTAAAATCCGTTCTTTAATCAAAAAGTTTGCGAAATTTACTAAAGGATCCTTTTTAGCCCATTCATTAATGAGAGCTTTGGGAACATATTTAGTGCCACTAGCCTCTTCATGACCACGCATCCTAAAGGTTTTAAATTCTATCAAAATAGGTCTTGGACGTTTGCGTATACTTTCAACCAATTTTAAAACCTTGGTATAGACATCAATAATATTATTACCATCCAAAATGACAGATTCAATCCCATAGCCTTTACCTCTATCGGCAATATGCTTGCAATTATACTGTTGTGAGGTTGGGGTCGATAAACCGTATCCATTATTTTCAACACAGAAAAGCACGGGTAGTTTCCAAACAGACGCTACATTTAGAGCTTCATGAAAATCACCTTCACTGGTACCACCTTCTCCTGTAAACACTGCGGTAACTTGATTATTCTTTTTTAAAAGATTGGCCAATGCAATCCCATCGGCAACACCTAACTGTGGTCCTAAATGAGAAATCATACCAATAATATTAAACTCCTGAGTTCCAAAATGAAAAGAACGATCTCTCCCTTTTGTAAATCCACTTGCCTTTCCTTGCCATTGACAAAATAGTCGGTATAATGGAATCTCTCTTGTGGTAAATACAGCCAAATTCCTATGCATTGGCAGGATGTATTCATCCTTGGCTAAGGCCATGGTAACCCCTACAGATATGGCTTCTTGCCCGATACCAGAAAACCACTTGGAAATTTTCCCCTGACGCAATAGGATAAGCATTTTTTCCTCGATCATTCGAGGCTTAAGCATATTCTTATATAAAGCAATAAGGGTTTTACGATCTAAGTTTTTTTTGTCGTAATCCATAACTTGTTTAGAAGCCGATGTAGTTTTCATGTTCTGTCTTTGGTAAATCAAAAGTAGCAAAAATAATAGTCTTAGGATTAAAGAATTGATATTTAAACTTGTTTTATTTTGCTTTCAATTTTCGCTATCTTTGTTGTCCTGCTTTAATTAAATAATAAAGACCATGAGTAAAATACCGAGTGTAAACCTTAGAGATTTTCTTTCTGAGGATCCAAATAGAAAACAAAAATTTATTAATGAAATTGGAAAGGCTTATGAAGACATTGGATTCGTAGCTTTAAATGGACACTTTTTAGACGACCAGTTGGTAAAAAGCTTATATTCAGAAATCAAGAATTTTTTCGATCTTCCAGTAGCATCAAAACAGAAATATGAAATTCCTGGAATTGGTGGTCAACGTGGTTATATTTCTTTCGGAAAAGAAAGCGCTAAAGGCAAAAAAGAAGGTGATTTAAAGGAGTTTTGGCATTTTGGACAATATGTAGAAAATAATCCGGATTTAGAAGAGGAATACCCGAACAACGTTAGTGTCAGTGAACTTCCAGAATTTAATTCGGTAGGTAAGGAAACCTATAAAATGCTTGAAAAAACTGCAAAATATGTCTTGAGAGCATTAGCTTTACATCTCGGATTGGAGGAAACCTATTTTGACATCTATATTTATAATGGAAACAGTATTTTAAGGCCAATTCACTACCCTCCAATTTCCGAAGAACCCAAGGCAGCGGTAAGAGCAGCTGCTCATGGTGATATAAATCTAATTACACTCTTAATGGGAGCCCAAGGCAAGGGCTTACAAGTTCAAAACAATGATGGAGAATGGTTGGATGCCATAGCTCAACCTGATGAGCTCATGATTAATGTAGGTGATATGCTATCCAGGCATACGAACAATAAATTAAAATCTACAATTCATAGGGTTGTAAATCCGCCCAAAGAACTTTGGGGCAGCTCTCGGTATTCTATCCCCTTTTTCATGCACCCTGTTAGCGACATGTCTCTCAATGTTCTAGACAGTTGTATTGATAGTGATCACCCAAAACAATTTGAGGATATCACAGCCGGGGAATTTTTAAATGAACGATTAATAGAATTAGGCCTTATTAAAAAATAATGGATTTAAAAGACCAACTAAAGCATCTATTTCCAGATCATGTTTCTAAAGAAGCACCAAAAAATGTAGATAAGTCTCAGCAGATATGGATGCAGGAAGATCCAATTATTTGCAAGTACGAAAAGCGCAAAGGCAAACCCATAACAATTTTAGAAGGCTATACTGGGGCGATGAAAGATTTTAAAACCTTAGCCAAAGAACTTAAAACCAAGCTTAGTGTTGGAGGAAGTTTCAAAGATGATAAAATTATTATTCAAGGGGATTATCGCGATAAAATAATGACCATTCTCAAGGAAAAGGGATTTAAGGTTAAACGCGTTGGCGGATGATGACAAAAACAAAGCTTCATATCACAAATGGCACCAGTTTAACACATAAACTACAAGATCTTAATATTGATGGAGACCTCCTTACTTGGCATGAAATGCTTTGTGAAGGCCCTACGGTTAATCAGATTGAATCTGATGCCTTTATCGAAGCGAGAAGAACGTTTTTGAACGCCGAATACAATATTGATATTGATGCTTACGCTTTTAAAAAAGAGCTCAGCAAACTCGATAATAGCGCTAATTATTCGGAAATCGTGCTGTGGTTCGAATATGATTTATTTTGTCATATCAACCTCATAGCTGTAATTAGCTTGATACGCCAAAAGCAGATAGACCTCCCTGTTTACTTGGTGTGCAGTGGGAGAGTTGAAAATTCAACGGAATTGAAAGGCCTTTCCGAATTGAGTCAAACTCAACTATTACAACATTATAAGGACTATATTCTCTTGAGTCAAAAAGATTTAGAATTAGCGGAAACACTATGGGGAATCTATTGTGGTAAAGATCATAATTTGTTAAAACCATTTATAATATCAAGTTCTTCCTTTAAATATTTAAGCAACTGTTTGAAAGCTCATTTAGAGCGATTTCCCGACTCTAAGAATGGCCTAAGTATATTAGAATATAATATTTTAGATATCCTTAATAACAATACAATAAAGTCCAAACATCATTTATTAGGTTATGCACTTAATTACCAGGGATATTATGGCTTTGGTGATATTCAACTTGAGCGAATGATCGATAATTTGAGTTTCTTTTTTACAGAAGACAATACAGGGATTACACTCAATGACGAAGGTCATAAGGCTCTACAAAACAAGAAAGATTATGCAAAGGAAGTCGATAATAACATAGCTTTTGGCGGCGTAAATAGATTGGATTTTCAATTCGACAAAGGCCAGAACAAACTCATTAAAAATATTAGTAATGTCAATTAAAAACTCCGAATTAATTCTAAATGCTGATGGTAGTATTTATCATTTAAAACTGAAACCTGAACAAATTGCTGACACTGTCATTTTTGTTGGTGATCAGGACAGGGTAGAAAAAATCACCAAGCATTTTGACTCCATTGAATTTAGTATTCAAAAAAGAGAATTCAAAACACAGACGGGGACCTATAAAGGAAAGCGATTAACAGTGATATCGACGGGAATCGGTCCTGACAATATCGATATTGTAATCAATGAATTGGATGCCTTGGTGAATATAGATTTGCAAACTAGAAAACCAAAAGAAAACTTGACCTCCCTAAATATTGTTAGAATTGGCACTTCAGGGGCCTTACAAATGGAAATCCCTGTGGATAGCTTTGTAATGAGTACCTCAGGACTTGATTTAAATGGGATGCTCCATTTTTATCAAATTGAAAACATTCAAAATACAGCCATTGAAAATGCATTTATCGCCCATACCAATTGGAATACAAACAAAGCAAAACCTATCGTTATAGAGGCTAGTAAAACACTACAAACGCTACTAGATGAAGATTTTGTTTTCAAGGGCCTTACAGCGACAGCTGGTGGGTTTTATGGACCACAAGGAAGGGTTTTAAGGCTACCTTTGGCCGATTCTGATTTAAATGATAATATGGATAGCTTTAATTTTAAAGGTACCAATATTACAAATCTTGAAATGGAAACGGCCACTATATATGGTTTATCAAAATTACTTGGTCATAAGGCATTATCCATGAATGCCATTATTGCAAATAGAGCTCAAGGAACCTTTAGTGAAAATCCGGGGCAAACAGTTGAAAATTTAATAATTTACACACTTAACAAACTGGTTTAGTTTTTTAAAATAAATTCGAATACGATGAAAACGGTTAAGATTGGAGGTGTTCCAGAACATTTTAATTTAGCTTGGTACCTAAGCCTAAAGAATGGTGATTTTAAAAGGGAAGGTATTAATTTACGCTGGAAGGACTATTTAGGAGGTACCGGTCAAATGTGCAATGCTTTAAGAGATAAAGAAATAGATTTAGCAGTAATACTTACCGAAGGGATTACCAAAGATATCATCGAAGGGAATCCCAGTAAAATAGTGCAAGTCTTTGTCGACTCTCCACTCATTTGGGGGATTCATGTTGCACATAAATCAAAATATAATTCGGTTAAAGATTTAAAAGGAACCAAAGCGGCAATTAGCAGATTTGGTTCGGGATCACATTTAATGGCCTATGTAAATGCCAAAAATCATTCCTGGGATTTAAATTCTGACTTAGATTTTAAAATTGTACAGGACTTAGGTGGTGCTGTTGATAGTTTATCAAATGAAACTTCAGATTATTTTATGTGGGAAAAGTTTACCACCAAACCCTTAGTAGACAACAATACTTTTAAAAGAATAGCAGAATGTCCCTCACCTTGGCCTTGCTTTGTAATAGCGGTAAGAGAGGAATTCATAGCCAACAATAAGGAGTGCCTAAAAACCATCCTTAATATCATTAATGCTACAACAGCCCAATTTAAAAATATTCCAAATATAGATCTCACCATAGCCAAGAGGTATGACCAACAATTAAGTGATGTACAACAATGGCTTAATATAACCGAATGGTCACAAAAAAACATATCTGAAGACACTCTTAGTCGGGTTCAGGAGCAATTGTTCTCACTTAATATAATTTCAGAAAAATGGAATTATGATCAATTAGTAGACTCTTTATAAGATTAATACATCTTTTTCTATTGTACAGGTAGGATTTTTTAACATATAACTGTTAAATATACGTAACGTTACGTATTGTTTCGTCTTACATTAATTAATAAATTTGCATAATTAAATCTTATTTATATTACATGAATTTGCATTTTAGCGATTATTTAAGTATTTTAACCCTGTAATTGTTTAACCCAAATCGATTATGATGTATCCTATTTTAATTTTAGTAACTAGTTTAGTGCTCGTCAATTTTATATTATTAGCCTTTAGTTGTAATAAAACAAAGCGCGCTAAAAAAGTAAATAAGCCTTATATTATTAGAGCTAAGAAAACTATTTTATCCAGTCAATTGGTTCATAACCAGCTTGCTCCAACAGGAAGTTAGTTTTACTAAAAGATTTATTCCCAAACCAATACCCCCTATTCGCACTTAATGGAGACGGGTGTCCACTTTGTATAATATGATGCTCTCCAGTATCAATTAACTTGGCTTTTTTCTTAGCATAACCACCCCATAATAAAAAGACTACATTATTTTTTTGCTTTGAAATAGTACAGATTACCTGATCTGTAAATTGTTCCCAACCCTTATTTTGATGACTTCCAGCCTGGTTTTCTCTTACCGTTAAGCTCGCATTTAATAATAATACGCCTTGCTTCGCCCAATGTTCTAAATTCCCATGCTCAGGACATGGCATTCCTAAATCTGATTCTAATTCTTTAAATATATTTCTTAACGATGGTGGAATGGAGACATCTTCTTTTACCGAAAAACATAAGCCATTTGCCTGTCCATATCCATGATAAGGATCCTGACCAATGATTACAACTTTCAAAGTTTTGAGCTCACAGTAATTGAATGCCGAAAATATCTCCTCTTGAGGCGGAAAGCATATATGTTTGGAATACTCTGTATCTACAAAACCAATTAAGTCTTTGAAGTAAGACTTCTCAAGCTCCTTTTTAAGAAATTTTAGCCAGAATTGATCAAGGTTTACCTTCACTAGTTTAATAAATTGTTTTTTGCAATCCGTAGTGACAAAATTAAGTTTTCTGTGTCTAAAACTATAGATATAAAAATAAAAATATGATTTTAACTGTTAGCCTTTGTATTTCTGCCTTGATCATCTTAAACTTGATCCTATTGTGTTTTAGCTGTAATCGAACGACAAAACCTAAAGTCAAGCCTAAAAATTCTTATATTCAAAACAATAAAGTAGTACAATTGAACCCTAGAGTTAGCCTTGTTGGATAAAATTTTGGTTTTTCATTATTTGGAGTTATAATACTATATATAATTTCGACTTTAATAATTACCTTTGTTAGATATTTCTGGTAATCATTAATGATAAATATTCACAAAAAAACCCTTCAAGATTTAGAATTCGAGACAGTATTGCTGCATGTTTCTCAGTATTGCATCACTGATTTGGGTAAACATAAGGCACTGAGCATTACACCTCTTAATTCTAAAGAACAACTTCTAATATCCTTAGATCAAGTGAATGAGTATGTCTCTTCATTTGATAATGATAATAGTATTCCGAATCATGGTTTTGAGGATATAACCGAGGCTCTAAAGTATTTAGGAATTGAGGATACCGTTTTAGAAATTAGCAGTTTTAAAAAAATAGCTTCAATTTCAGAAACTTCAAATACGCTCATTAAATTCTTTGCAAAATTCAAAGAGTATTATCCCACTCTAAACAGCGATGCAAAGGATGTTGAATTAACAAAGCAAATCATTGAAAGCATCAATGCTATCATTAATCGTTTTGGTGAGGTTAAGGACGATGCTAGTGATACTTTATATGGCATTCGAAAGTCCATTAACCTTATTAATGGAAAGGTTAATTCAAGTTTTACTAGCGCTCTAAACAATTATAACAGTCAAGATTATCTCGATGACATCAGAGAATCTGTTGTAGAAAACAAGCGTGTATTGGCGGTAAAAGCCATGTATCGGCGTAAGGTAAAGGGTGCTATACTTGGTTCAAGTAAAACAGGAAGTATTGTTTATATTGAGCCCGAGGCTACCTTGCGTTATCACCGTGAACTTAATAATCTAGAATACGAAGAAAAAGAGGAGGTCACCAAAATACTTAAGGGGCTTACAAACTATATTAGAGACTTTATGCCGCTATTATATTTGTATCAAGAGTTTCTCACTAAGATGGATATTGTATATGCCAAGGCTAAATACGCAAAATCAATCAAGGGTATTTTACCAAAAATATCTGAAAATCGTTATTTATATTTAAGAGAGGCTATACATCCTATTTTATATCTCACCAATAAGGCCAAAGGAGAAAAAACATTTCCACAAACCATTGAAATCTCTAATGACAGTAGGATTATTGTTATTTCTGGCCCCAATGCCGGTGGAAAGAGTATAACACTTAAAACGGTAGGACTACTACAAGTTATGCTACAGAGTGGATTATTGGTTCCAGTTCATGAGCGTAGTGAGATGTGTTTATTCAACAGAATAATCAGTGATATTGGAGATAACCAATCTATAGAAAATCATTTGAGCACCTATAGTTATCGCTTAAAACAAATGAATTATTTTCTAAAAAAATGCAACGATAAGACCTTGTTTTTAATTGATGAGTTTGGAACGGGAAGTGATCCTGAACTCGGAGGAGCTTTGGCAGAATCATTTCTAGAAGTATTTTATGAGCGTGAAGCTTTTGGGCTCATTACGACACATTATAGCAATTTAAAACTTCTTGCTAATGAGTTGCCTTATATGAAAAATGCCAATATGATGTTTGATAATAAGAGCTTAGAACCTCTTTATAAACTTGTATTAGGGGAAGCGGGAAGTTCGTTTACATTTGAAGTTGCACAGAAAAACGGCATTCCTTATAGTTTAGTAAATAAAGCAAAAAAGAAGATAGAACGTGGAAAAGTCCGTTTTGACAAAACCATTGCAAAATTGCAAAAAGAACGCTCTAAGTTAGAACAAACAGAACGTTCACTTAAAGTGAATGAGCAAAAAAAAATTGAGGAAGCCGATAAATTAGAACATACCAATAAGCGGATTCAAACGAAGTTAGAAAGCTATCAAGAATTGTATGACAACAATCAAAGACTTATATATTTAGGCAGGAAAATAAGTGACATCTCAGAGAAATATTTTGACAATAAGCGCAAAAAGGAGTTGGTATCAGAATTTATGCGTATCGTGGAAATGGAAAATTCTAAACGCAAAAAACTACCTAAAAAGCAAAAAATAGCTCAAAAGAAAAAAGAAAAACGCATAGAAACAGAAGTTTCAAAAGAGATTCAAGTCATCCGGGTCAAAAAACAAGAAAAAAAGAAAAAAGAAGCCTTAAAACCTATAAAACCAAAGGCTGTTCTTAAAGTTGGTGATCGGGTGAGATTAATTGATGGCAAGGCTGTTGGTAGCATAGATACCATTGAAAAAAATAAGGCCATTGTTAATTATGGTATCTTTACAACCAATGTCAGCATGGATCAATTAGAGCTGGTACAAGCCAAGAAATGATAGAACGTCTAGCAGCACATAAAAAACTAATATTATTTGACGGCGTTTGTAATTTATGCAATACCTCAGTTCAATTTACCATTAAGCGAGATACTCAAAATATATTCATGTTTGCTCCTTTACAGTCGGAAATTGGGCAGCAAATACTTTTAGAACATAATGTTGACACCAGTAAGACCGACTCCATTTTACTTTACGAGCATGAAAGAGGCCTTTCATATAAATCTACAGCAGCATTAAAGATAGCTTCTAAGCTATGCTTTCCCACCAAGGCCCTTGCCCTGTTTTTAATTGTCCCTGCTTTTATCAGAAACTGGGTTTACGATTATATCGCGAAAAACAGATATAAATGGTACGGGAAAAAGGAAAGTTGCATGATTCCGACAGCTGAGTTAAAAGCTAAATTTATAGCATAAAAAAACCTCGAGTCTTCACTCAAGGTTTCATACATTTAAAAATTCACATCCTTAAATGTAAAGTCTTAGCACACTTATTTTAGTTATCATAAATATACATAAGGTTTCGGCCTTTCTTGTAATATTATCGTTGAAAGCCACCTTTTAATTGTTGAAGCAAACCCTCTTGCGTTATATTTTTTTTTAATTCCCATTCCCTAACTGAAAGTTAGTGTTTACTCATTAAAAGATCAGAGTCACATATTCTAACTTTTTTTAAAGGTCTTTAGAATTTAGTTTTACTTAAACATTTAAAGCATAAAAATTATGAAACCTTTACTACTCCTACTCTATCTTATCAGCAGCACTACACTGGCAAATCATAAGCAAACAGCTTCTACTATAAATGAGGTCACCCTGTACCTCAATGGCGCCCAGATTATTAGAACAGCTCAAATTCTAGTGTCTAAAGGAACAACAGAATTTATATTCAACAACTTATCCCCAAACATTCAAGAAAATAGCATTCAAATATCTGGCTTGAACAATACCTCTGTGCTTTCAATACATTATGGTATTAATTATATGGATAAAAATATAAATGCCGATGACGGCTCCATATTTAAACAGCAAATTCTAATATTAACTGATAATATTCAATTAGAGAACAATCTTATCACCGGATTCAAAGAGGAAATTAGTTTAATACAATCGAATCGGAACCTTGGTAATGCCACAGAAAATGTAAGTCTGGAAAAAATAAAAGCCTTCTCTAGTTATTATAGAAACCGACTTACTGAAATTAATACTGCCATCTTTAACTCAAGAAAAAAAATCACAGATTACTCTGAGGAAATCACGAGAATAAATAAACAACTTCGTGAGTTAAGCATCACAGACAAGGTTGCAACCGGAGAGATTAAGGTCAAATTCAACACTGAAGTTTCGTCCTCCTTAAATTTAATCCTAAAATACAATATCTCCGATGCGGGTTGGTTTCCTGTTTACGATTTAAAAGCCGAAAAAATTAATTCACCTCTTAAGTTAATTTACAAGGCTCATGTATACCAAAATTCAGGCATGGATTGGAAGAATATTAAATTAACCTTATCCACGAGTGACCCGAATACAAATAATATAAAGCCCGAATTAAATTCAAAATATTTAAACATCATTAGCAGATATAGTTCCTATAAAAGTAATCGTGCTACGAAAAGAGATCATTACAAGTATAACCCTCATGTTCAATCGGTTTCAGGAATGGTGATTGATGCTAGCGGGATGCCTCTCCCGGGGGTAAATGTCATAGAAACCAGAACTACCAATGGTACACAAACCGATTTTGACGGAAAATATAGATTACAAATTAATGAAGGCAAGGAACTGACCTATAGCTATATTGGCATGAGAAGTGAAGTTTTGCCTATTCATTCCTCCATTATGAATGTAAATATGGAAGAAGACCCTTCTGTTTTGGACGAAGTTGTTGTTACGGCCATGGGAATAAATAGAGAACAACATGCTTTGGGCTTTACGGTAAATGAGATCGAAAATGATAATTATACTTTTAGAAGTGAAGAAGAAATCGCAAGAGTTTTATCCGGAAAGGTCTCAGGGGTACAAATTAGTTCAAACCATAGAAATAGTGCTGATGCCTCACCAGTCAAAATACGTGGTTATGCTTCAATTTCAAGTATGAAACAACCCTTATATGTTGTTGATGGAGTTCCCTATGACAATTCAAATAATTCATTGAATTTGGACGCGGCTAATATCGCCGAGGTAAATATTCTTAACAAAGCCGAGGCCGCCTCATTATATGGTAGTAATTCTGGTAAGGGCATCATTGTGATTACCACAAAAAAAGGCAACACTACCAGTACCGGAGATCGCATTGAAGAGGGTATCACAAATACCACATTTAAAATAAAAAAGCAACATAGTATTCCCACGGATGGTGATGTGACCGTAATAAAGATAAACGAATTTGATATCGCGGCAAAGTATTCCTATTTCGCAGCGCCTATTATAAATGAAAATGTATTTCTCACTGCTAAATTTGGGAATTGGGAACAGTACAATCTACTCCCAGGAGAAGCCAATATATATTTCGAAGAGTCATATTCTGGTAAAACACAGATAAACCCTCGAGCTATTACAGACAGCCTAAGCATTTCGCTTGGCGTAGACCCCAATGTTGTAATTAAGCGTAATCAACGCAACAATTTTAAAAATAAATCTTTTATCGGTAGCCATAAAATCATCGATAGAGCATATGAAATTGAAGTTAAGAACAACAAGTCCTCTGAAATAGTTATCAGCTTATTGGATAGAATAGCAATGAGTCAAAACAAAGCTATTAAAATTGACAATATCGACACTGGCACTTCATTATACGACACAAAAAAAGGATTGCTAGAATGGAAATTCAAACTAAGTAGTCATTCTTCAAAAACCCAAAAATTCTCATATTCGGTGCGATATCCCAAAGACAAACGCATTAACCTA
>Ga0105356_10000938_pt1 | contig 28517 bp, 12 predicted proteins | sample GOMGulsemesocosm_3_FD_83502 | JGI IMG/M metagenome (GOLD analysis project Ga0105356, IMG submission 83502) | Methane-oxidizing microbial communities from mesocosms in the Gulf of Mexico - GOM9D Gulf of Mexico | ecosystem: Environmental > Aquatic > Marine > Cold seeps | place: Gulf of Mexico... | reverse complement strand
TGAAAGTGGAATTAAAGAAGATTGGTTTAAATACGAGCGTATAAAAGTATTACAAGATAAGTTTGGTAGAGCCACTCAAGCTCACTTTGCTGTGATAGATACTATAAAATGGCAGGACCTTACAAATGATAATCATAGTTCTAAACAAATTGTGATACCATTAACCGTAGGAAAACTTATTTCAATTACCAATAAAAAAACAATTAACAATAAGACAAATAAAATAACTGTTTTGATAAAGAAGGAAAAAGGATTTGACCCTAATACTGATATTGATATTAAATCATTAAGGTTTGGAGCCCCAGAAAAAGTCGATTTTGGAATGGGATGCAAAGCGGAAAGGATTGAAAGAATGGGAGATAATGCTTTAATAATATTTACTGGAGAAGGAAACGGCATTACCAACGATAATTTTGTGGCAAAACTGCTGGGTAAAGATAATCAAGGTAATCTTCTTTTTGGCTATTCGAGATTGCCTGGTATAAATTATATAGAATCAATTCTTTCTGCTCGTAAACCTGTAATTAATCCAACAGGTGATAGGTTTGAGATAGATGTAGAAAATTTTGGTCAGGTTATTTCTCAAAAATCCACTGTTCATGTTTATGAAATAATTGAAGAAAAGAATATTGAAATTGGCTTTGGCATCATACCTTCTCTCAAACCTTTTGAAAGAATAACAATTAACATTAACTCATTAAAAACCCTTTCAAACTTGACTGAACAACAATATCTGGTACTAATTAATAAAGATAAAAAGAATAAAGTTTCATTCAAAGTGAAATAAACAAGATGGTAGATTCGACTAGCTAATGCAAGTTTTTTATTCTAGGAGGGTAAATACCCAGAGGTTTGCCTCGCTCGTAGATGATTAAAGTTTGAAAACGTGTTCCTTAAAAATGCCTCGCGGGCTTGCCCCGAGGAAAATTTACTTTTAGTCATTTAGAAGGGGGTAATGATGTAGAATCATCAAAAATAATATTTTGTGCCTTTTCCGTATGGTGTAGCTAGACTTATATCAGTTTATTTATGTTTTGGTAGTAAGAGAATTAGCTCCAGTAGAAAAACCGTTTCTATTGGAGCTAATCTGTGAAATTTTTAAAAAAGTAATCTTTGATGATCTTTTATTCGAGTATAACTTTAAAAACTACTGCTAAATCATTCATTTTAATATTTGGAATCGTAATGTAACTAGCGTTGTCATATTGATTTAAAACAACTTCTTGACTTGACTGTAACTCTATTACTTTTTTTACAGGGCTAGCGAATGGATAACGATGTGGAGCAAGTTCTCTTATTTTAATCTTTTCTCCGACTTCTGGTTTACCCAAAAGAGTGATGTAAACTGATTTTCCGTCTTTAGATTGGGTGAAACGATAATCATTGGAGGTATATATATTTGTGGTTGTCATTCCTCCATGGGAGCCTGCTGCGTTTCCAGTCGGCCCACCTCCATGTATCAACCATGGCCTTGTATTATATATTGCTTCTCCATTTAGTTTTAGCCACGTTCCCATTTCTTGCATTAATTTTTGTTGATCAATTGGAATAGAACCATCTGCTCTTGGAGAGCCATTAAGCATAAGAATTCCATTCTTGCTAACTATGTCAATTAAAGAGTGGAGTACCATCGATGTTGGTTTTATTTTTAGATTATCTGTATAAGACCATGAGCCAAAAGACATGGTGTCATCCGACATCCATGCTGGGTGAAAAATTTCCATATGGCCTCCTTTTTCAATATCGTTAACTCCTATACTCAAAGGTAAATCATGCTGCTTATATATAATACCAACATCTTGACCATTTTCTTCGGCATGGTTTAAATAATAGGCAGCAAATTTTTGGCGATACTTTTCTGGAAGAAGATTTAGCCAAGAATCAAAGTAAATAATATCTGGAGAATAATTATCGATAACTTCTTTTAATTTATTGAACCAAAACTCATCAAATTCTTCTTCCTCCATATTGCCATAAAGCAATCGTAATTTTTCATCGGTAGATGCGGTGTGCCATTTTTTATTATAGATATAATGGCTATCGTAATTATCTTCTATACCTACTTTGCTTTCGTTTGCGTTACGTTGCATTTGACGTGCATGATGAAAACTTGTAAAAAATTTCAATCCTCTTTTGGTGATTTCTTTTTTTAGTTCTCCAGTAATATCTTTTTTTGGCCCCAGGAGTTTTGAATTCCAAGGAGTAACTTTGCTATCCCACATAGAAAAACCGTCATGATGTTCGGCTACAGGACCGCCAAATTTGGCTCCAGCCGTTTTAATTAATTCTGCCCAAGTACCTGCATCAAATTTTTTAGCTTTAAAAAGTGGGATTAAGTTGTGGTATCCAAATTCGGATTGATCTCCAAACGTTTCCTTATGGGATTGAAATGCGGCATCCCCTTCGTTATACATGTTCCTAGGGTACCACTCAGAATGTTTTTCTGGAACGGTATATACTCCCCAATGAAAATAAATACCAAATTTTGCATCGTATAGCCAATTAGGCATAGGAGTGTGATGCTCTAGAGACTCCCAATTTTCAGTGTATTTAATGTTTTTTATTGTAGTGTTATTTTGAGCATTCATGCTGAAATTAATCATAAACATGACAATAAAGGAACACAGTAGTATATTCTTTTTTGATTTTAAATCCATTTTTTTAATTTTAATTATTGATAGGTGAAATTACGGAGATGACTAATTATAGTAATGTGTAAATGTTACATGATTGAAGGGGATTTGTTTCCAAGGCTCTTGTTTCATTGAGGTATTGAAAGAGCTTTTTTTTTATTTTTATAGATGTTTTCTTGTACTCTGCTGCTTGTGAGTTAGTTAAGTGTGGTGTGGGTTTTTATTTGTCAAAAAAGTTAAAGTATTGACATGTATAAATTAATAAACGTTTATTGTTGAGTGAATAAAGTAACAAACAAACGTCTATGTAGTAACATCTAAAGCTCTTTTTAATTGACGTTTGACTTATTTTTGTAGAAACAATATAGATATGAAAACAATAAGTTTAGTGTTTTGTTTAATAGCGTTTAATATACTCGCCCAAGAAAACCATCTAGATAAACCGAATATTTTGTGCCTGGTTCTTGAAGATACAAGTCAATACCAGTTTGGATGTTATGGAAATACAGATATTGAAACTCCAATAATTGATGCCCTAGCTAAAAAAGGAACTCGTTATACAAATGCCAGTTCTAATGCACCTCATTGTTCACCGGCAAGGTCTACCCTAATTACAGGGAGCTATGCAACTACTTATGGCATGGACGTTCATAGAGAAAAATATATAACTCCGGATAATATTTTCTATCCAGAGTTGTTAAGAGATGCTGGATATTTTTGTACAAATAATGAGAAAACTGACTATAATACAAAAGTAGATAATGATAATATGTGGGATGAGTCTAATGCTAAGGCAAGTTATACCAGCTCTAACCGTAAGCCAAATCAACCTTTTTTTGCTGTATTCAATACCGCCGCCACACACATGGGACTTGTTAGAACTATAACTACCGAGGGTAGACCTGATTTTATGGAATACGGTATAGATACCAAAAACATATTTATACCTCCACATGTTCCCGATTTACCTGAAGTTAGATCAGATGAAGCGTATCAATTAAAAGCTTCTCAAGAGGCAGACAATTGGGTAAAGCAACATCTTATACAGCTTAAATCGCAAGGTTTAGAAGATAATACTATTGTTTTTTTCTTTAGCGATCATGGGGGATGTCTTCCAAGAGGTAAGGGGTTTCCTTTTGAAAGTGGATTGCGCGTTCCTTTAATAATATATGTGCCTCCAGCATGGCAAAAAAAGTTCAATCTAAAAGAGAATATTGTAGAAACTAAAAATGTTGGATTTGTTGATTTTGCTCCTACTTTTCTTAGTATTGCTGGAATAAAAGCTCCAAAGCATATGCAAGGAAAAGCTTTTTTAGGTTCTTTTGAAGAAGCTCCTGTGAAATTACAGTTTGGTTTTAGAACGAATCAAGAAAATTATCACTATGATCCTAGCCGCACAGTAACCGATGGCAGTTTTAAATATATTAGAAATTATATTAGTCACAAACCTTTTTGTTTAAGAAATCTCTATCAATGGGGTATGCCTGCGAATACAGCTTGGGACGAATATGTAATGTCGGGTAATTGTAATAATCCCGATTGGTTACAACCTTACGAGCCAAAAGATGCTGAGATGCTTTTTGATCTAAAGAAAGATCCTTGGGAATTAAATAATTTGGCTGATGATCTAAAATACAAGAAAAATTTATCTTATTTTAGAAAGGAAGTTGGGAATCACATTAGAACTACTAAAGATTTAGGTTTCTTCCCAAGAGAAATGCGTAAAACAAAGGAGAACGGGTTGTATCGATGGGTGAATGATCACAGTTTCTCATTAGAAGAAATGTACAAAGCGGCTGAATTGGCAAGTAAAGCTTCAAAAAATGACGTTCCAAAATTATTGGAATTATTAAACAGCCCTCACGGTGAGATACGGTATTGGGGAACGATTGGTTTTTGTAGATTAGGATCTCAAGGACAATTGAAACACCTTCCCTACGAATTAAAACAAGCAATGAACGATGATGTGCTGGAAGTTGCTTCTATGGCAGCAGAAGCAGCTTGTTATTTAGGTGAATTTGAATTGGGTATTAAAAAATTAATAGGCTTATTTAAAGATAATTTTAACCCGGCTTACTCTTCGTTGGAAACACTTACTTGGTATCCGAAACAAAAGAAAATGTTTAAAAAATATGTTTCTACTTTTCAAAGAATGCTTGAAGAACAAAATAGTGTAAAGCAGGATAGAATGGGACTTGGAGTAAAAATAAGATCTGTTCTTGTAAACTTAGAGGCTTTGTCATTAAATGAACTTTATACTAAATCAGAAATAGAAGGAGGTATTAAGAGAAATAAATCTGGACGGAAATTTAGTTATCCCAATGATATTTTAGGTCAAAACTAATTTAGCATTTTACTATAGTTCATAAAATAATTTTAGATGATTTTTAAGAATAATATGATAAATAAGTACTTTGTATTAATGTTTTGTGTTTCACTTACTACTTTTTCTTGTAAAAACATGAAATTAGAGATTGATAACCATAATGCTCATCAAGAGCAAATCAAGGAGGACGATTCTATACCTAATGTTATTTATGAAGAATGGCGTATATCTGCTAAACCAAACATGAATGAAATTGTTACTCAGAATCCACCTTCATTACTTTGGAAGTCTGAAAAACATTGGAAAAACAAAAATGCAACTTATAAGGTGTATTTAAGTAAAGACCAAAGTTTTTCAAAAGAAAGTACTTTGGTGAGCGAGGAGCAAAAATATTGTTTTTATAACCCTCATAAAAAATTAGAAGTGGGTAAATGGTATTGGAAATACGATGTTATTTCTGAAGGTGAAACAGTTAGTGAAGGTATTTTTTCATTTACAATTAATTCAGAAGCCTTGGTTTTTGAAACTCCAAAAATGGCTGAAATAATTCCTAGGATTTCCCAGAACCACCCTAGAGTTATGAGTCAAGGAAAAGATTTAGAAACCATAAGGTCAAAGGCAAAAGAGCATCCCTTTTATCAAAAAATAGTTTCCAAAGGAAACAGGGTCATAACAACTGAAATTTATCGAGGTCCTGTTGGGGATCCAGATCCAGCGGTTAGCAAAGCCATTAGCCGTATTACAGGAAAGGAAATAAAGAATTATCGTAGTGTATTAGAAGCTTATGTCCTTTCAGGAGAAAAAAAAATGTTAGCTAATTTATTACAAAGAACACAAGTGTTTTTAGAATGGCCAACTGACGATCTATTAGGATCGCAGGTCCTCACATCACTTGCCACGGGCTACGATGTGCTTTTCGATGATTTGTCGGAAAATATGAAACAAGATATGTTAGCCGTTATAGAAAAACAATTTATTCATGGTTTAAAAAAGTGGCCTGGAACGATTGAAACTCGCCATGTAGAAAATCATTTTTGGCAAATGGAAATAGCAGGTAATTTTATAGCTGCACTAGCAACATTAGGTGATTTAAAAGAAAGCCGTGAAATGTTAGCATATACCTATGAGCTTTTTATAGCGCGTTTTCCAAATCTAGCGACTCAAGAAGGGGGGTGGGCTGAAGGTATGGGATACTTTGGAGTGAATAAAAGTTCTATTATTGATATGCCTTTGGTATTAAAAAAAGTGTGCGGTGTGGATGTATTTAAAATGAATTGGTATGAAAATTTGGCGAACTACTTTCTGTATTTTGCTCCAGTAGATGGTCGGATTGCAGGATTTGGAGATATGCATGACAGAGTTGGGAATGGTAATGTAGGACATTCTATGATGTTAGTAGTAGGAGTAGAAAATAATGACACGAAAGCGTTGTATAGATTATCTGCTTTATTAAAGTCTAAGAAAATAGCAAATGAAAGAGAAAGTTGGTTTGAAGATAAATTAGAATCCATAGAGCCTTGGTATCAAATTGTCAACGATATTCATTTCAACCCAGATAAAATAGATGAACCTAAAGATATGTCTTCGGCAAAATTATTTGATGGGGTTGGATTGTCTGCTTTTCATACTGATGTGTTACATAGTGAAAAGAATACAGCAGTTTATTTTAGGTCCTCTCCGTTCGGCGCTAAGGGGCACATGCATGCAAATCAAAACTGTTTTAATCTTTCAAGAAAAGGAGAACCAATTTTTTATTCAACAGGATACTATACTACTTTTGCTGATCCTCATTCATTAACATCCTATAAGCATACAAGAGCTCATAATGGTATTTTGGTAGATGGTATGGGACAGGCTTTTGGCCATGAGGGATATGGTAGAATAAAACAATTTATTAATGGAGAAAGAATAGCATACGTTTGTGGAGATGCTACGAAAGCTTATCAGCCTATGGTTGATAAACAGTGGATTGATCTTAATTTAAAAAATGGTATAAAGCCTACTAAAGAACATGGCTTTGGTGATGCTGAATTAAAAACATTTGAACGCCACCTTGTTTTTATAAAACCTAGTACTGTAGTTATATACGATGTACTCGAATCTAAAAAAGATGTTGATTGGAGTTTACTTCTTCACACAATGCTCCCTCCAGAGAAAGATGAAAATGATGTTTTAAAGTTATCCACAGATAAAAGCAATGTGCTCACTTCTGTTTTTGGTAGTATGAATTTAAAAAGTAGTATTTCCAACCAATTTTACTCTCCTGCAATTGATATAAAGAAGAAATACAAAAGTATTCCTAATCAATATCATATAACATATAATACAATAAAAAAATCAAAAAAAATGAGGTATTTAAGTATTATTCAAATGGAAGATGCAGATAAAAGAATACCAGAATTAAAAATATCAAAAGATACTACTTATACATTTGGAGATATTATATTAAGAGCAGAATTAAATTCAGAAAAAGAACCATCAATTTCAATTTCAACAAAAAAAGATACTTTTTATCTAAATAATCCTTCAAAGGAAAATTTTAAAGATATTCCAGTATTAGTTGAAGGAAAGGGTTCTGAAAAAAAGACTATCTACGGTGAAAAAAGAATTTCTAGATTTTAGTTTAGGGGTTAGTTAAATGAAACTCAATTTAAAAAAGAATTAAACCTTTAATATAAATAATATTTGTTTTCATGTACGATGAATAGAATTAGTAATCAAAATATTAACTGATTAGATTTTGGAGAATATTTTTTTGAGTAGAAAAGGAGGAAGTAAGAATTGAGATGTGGTTATTTTAAGGATTAACCGGGTAAATAATTCATATGAAAATGTTTCTTTTTATTAGTTGGAGTGTGTTAAGAGAGTTGTTTTTCCTGTCAAAGATATAAAGTAGAGGTGAATTTTTGGAATGATACACGAGAAAAATATTGATAATTTTTGTTTTAAATTAAATATAGCATGAGGAATATAACTACATTGGTATTGTTAGTAACAGCATTAAGAAGCTTGTCTCAAGAATCAACATTAGTTTACAGGAATTCTTTTGATTCACAAAAATCTTTAAATGACTGGGTAATGGAGGGACCAGGTAATGCAAAGGTTGAAGATGGGCGTTTGTTTATTCATTCCAAATGGTCTGATGAATTGAATAAACTGAAAAATGAAAACGACACGACAAACAATGGTAATTATTATCCTTTTCTCGAGAATTTGGTGAAAAAATATGAGCCAGAAAACTTATCCCGATATGTTTTGAAGCACCATGTGCCAGGCAAGTTTGCTGGAGGGCATATACAATATTGGAATAAGAATGTACATCCAGAGAATTTTTTAATTCGAATTAAGTTTCAAGCGGCTAGTGTTCATCCGTTACATATGGTCACTTTTTGTGCGAGAGGTAAGAATGGTGAGAATGTGTTAGATTCCAAACTTGAACCACGTTATGGACTTGCAGCGCAATACATGTATGGAGATATTCAAAATTATCGAATTAGCTATTGGGGTGGGGAACGTGGTACGACCAATATGCGAAAAGCGCCTGGTAGAAAACTTGTAACATCTGAAAAAGAAGTTGTTCCTCTTGAGGCGTTAGAAAGAGAAGTACAGTTGGAAGTTTTTCGTTGGAAGGGACGAGTAATCTTTAAATGTGATGGAGAAATCTTAGTTGATTGGTCCGATAAAGAGCCTTTTGGTGATGGTTTTTTCTCTCTACGTCTAATGGCGACAGCCAAAGGCTGGTATGACGATTACGAGGTCTATGAGTTACATGAAAATCCTTTTTCGTCTTTCGTTAATGGGGAGAAAAATATAAAGAATAAAGCAATTCATCCTGAATGGCGAACTGAATTTTCTCCGAATCGGTCTGTAGCACTGGCTAACCCACCGGTATTGATTGCTCCTACAGAACGGAAAGACTTTGAAAAGTCGTTCATGCTGCATGATTTTCAATTATCTCGTGATGTTTCTTTTAATAACCTATTTGCTGAAGTTTACGATCGTAAGGCTTCCTTCTTTATTCCTCCAGAACCATTGGGTAATGGTCAATGGTATTGGAGAATGCGTAAGAATATGGGAAAATGGACAGGCCCTTTCGAGTTCACTGTTAATGAAAAGGTTTGGGTAAATGCTGCTCCTCCAGCAAAGTTGTTTGTTGAGGGAGTTACAATAGATCGCCCACGTGTTCTTGCTCGAAAAACTCGGATTAAAGCATTACGTAAAGAGCAAGAACAGACAGAATTATACAGGGATATAATAAAGGATGCTAATAACTATATAGGTGTTGAACTCCCTGAAAAGGAGTATGGAGGTAAGTTTTATAAAAAAGGTAAAAGGATATTACAAAATAGGAAATTTCCACCCGATCATTCCAAATCACAGCCAACAGGTCGAATTTTTGCGAAAGCTTGTCATACATTGTCGCTTGCGTATATTCTTAGTGGAGATAAGGTGTACGGACAGGAAGCTGTGCGGTGGGCAATGCAAGTTGCTTCATTCGAAATATTGCCTGGTAAGCTTGCTGGTAGTCAGAGATATCACGACAATTTTGATTGGTCTGCCCAAATGTCTGCATTAACTTATGCTTATGATAGTGCTTATGAATTAATGACGGAGTTACAACGAAAAGTTATATTAAAATCGTTGAGAGAAAGAAGTAGTTCTTTTTATTCTTATTTCGTCAATAGACTTGAAAGTAGGGTAATGGATAATCATGCATGGCAACATACCTTTCATATGTTTCTTGAGGCTGCCATTGCGCTAAAAGGAGATGTTACAGAAGCTGATGACTACCTTGCATATTGTTATGAAGTTTGGAGAGCACGACAACCGATTCAGAGTACATTTGATGGTGGCTGGAATAACGGAAAGTATTACGGTGTAAATATGGAGACTTGGATGAATGTTCCTATTCATTTCCAAAAGTTCACTGGCTTTAATTTTTACAATCATCCATGGTATAAAAATCACATTGAATGGATTTTGTATCGTCGCCCTCCTGGTTCTAATGGTGATGGTTTTGCTGGTGATGGCTATGAGCTTCCAACTGTTGGTTTGAATGAAAAAGAGGCGTGTTGGGTAAACTTATTGAGTGCGGAATTTGATAGTGATCTGGGTAGCTGGATGGCAGGTACAAGTAACAAGAAATCTGGAAAGTATAAAAGTATGCCATGGCAACGTATCGCAGAAGGTTTACCTTTGAATTTGGGAAAGCCAATAAGGAAACCGGTTGAAATTGCGCAGTCAAAGTTATTTCCAGATGTTGGTATTGTAAATATGAATCGCAATATATTGAATGCGAAGGAAAATCTGATGGTTTCAATGCGATCTGCACCATGGGGTGGCTTTGGGCACAATCACCCCAATCACAATGCGTTTAGTGTAGTATACATGGGGAAATCATTGTTTGTACCGTTTCGTCATAAAGATGCAGGGAAAGAACATGTTTATAAGTGTTATCGTCATACCCGTGGGTACAATACTGTTTTAGTGAATGGAAAAGGGCAGCCACTTAGTTCGGAGGCCTTTGGGTGGATTCCACGTTTTCTTGATGGCGAAAAAATCACTTATGCGTGTGGGGATGCTTCAAAGGCTTATGCGGGAACTCCGTCTCCACAATGGTTCGAACGTGTAAAAACTTCTGGGGTTGAATGGGATGAACAATATGGCGCAGATGAATTAAAACGTTTTAGACGACATTTAGTTTTTTTAAAACCTTCATTAGTAGTCGTTTATGATGAGTTGGAAGCAAGTGAACCCGTTCGTTGGGATTGGTTATTGCATTGTCGTAAAACATTGGAAGCAAAAGGAAATACCTTGGTTGTTGATGATACAGCAAGGGTTCAGTTCTTTGCAAACCTTCCATTGGAATTTGATATTCGTGACAAAGAATTGATTAAACCCTTTAATGTTAGTGGGCGAGGTGGTAATCCACCGGATGTATATGGATCTGTAGGAACACATGCTTACGTTACTCCAAAAGAAAAATCTAATGCTTTACGTATTGTTAGTCTGATGCAGCTAGGTGAATTTTTTCCAGTAGTAAAAGGAAATGATGGGAGTCTTACCTGTGGTGAGTGGACAATAAAGGTTGAACTTGATCCTAACAAGCAGGCTCAAATGACAGTTTGCAATGCAGATGGTAGTAACAAATTCACTTTAAACGATGGAAAATACGGTGCTTCGGTTATTGAAGAAATCATTGATGGCAAATTAGTGTCAAAATCAATGGTCGATGAAGTGCCACTTGTAGTCAACTCTTTAAAATAAAGGAGAGTTTGTACTATGTAGTGATGAATCTCGTTTTAACTTTTATTTCAATTCCTGTCAAAAAGATGCATTAAAAGTAATGTAAATACTTCTGTTTTTGGCAGTGCTAATTTAAAGATTGATATCACTGATCAGTTTTATATTCCTTCAATTGATATAAAAATGAAATACAAAAGTCTTCCAAATCAATGATATATAATATACCAGATTTGATAATAAATAGTGATTCAGTCCATGCTTTTAACAACACTATATTAAAAGCAGAACTTAAAACAAATAAAGAACCATCTATTTTTATCTAATGAGAGAAAGATAGCTTTTACCTTAGTAAATCAGAACCAAAATTAATTGAGAAAAATGGTTCTAAAAATATATATTATTAAGTGAAAAAATAACTCCGAGTTTTTAATTTTAGAAAAGAATAAAGCTGTGTCCTTTTGGGACTGTTTCATAAAAATACGGAGTTTTAAAAACTAAGGATTTATGGAGTCTTGGTTTTTTTTATTTTACAGTAAATTCAAAAAGAATAGATATCTTATTTGTACAGTTTCATTTAATTTATACTTATGACTAAGTACATGACAAAATTTGAAATATTTCTTTGTCATTTTGATTTCCAGGGCTTAATAAAAGTTAGTTCATTTTTAAAAATACTTTTACCTTTTCTTATTTAATATGTATTCCTGCTTTATAGCATCAAACAAGGCTAATCATGATTAATAGAACAAGTTTTTCGATTCTTTGAATATTTTGTAAATGTACTTTTTTTCAAACTCACATATTTATATAGCACTAAAGTACATTTTCACCTTTCTCCGTTGTTTATAAGTTGGATCGTTATTAGACGAAATAATAATTAGAAATTTTTTACTATTTGTGTTGTCGAGTTTGTACCTTTAAATTAGTTTAATTAACTGCTCAGATAAAAATTGGGAATTCTAAAAAAAACTTATTGACTTTGAGTTTTTTTAGTAGGAGTGTGGTTCAGGTTTCTTTGTTTTTAGGAGTCGTAAATATTTTAAAGTTGTAGTGGATATAGTATCAAATTTTATTTTTATAAGCAAAGGTTAACTATTGTTTTCGTACAATTTCTCTGTAAACAAGAATAGATTTAGTAGTGTTTTTCAAAAAAAAGTATTAAATTTTTTAATTAGCTCGACAGTTTGTTAACCATGTTGCATTTTCTCTTTTATCAAACATGGTAAACATCAATGGAAAATCGACTTATTTATATAGAATACCGAGTATAATAATAGTTGGTATTTGTCAACATTGAAGATAAGTTTATCTTGTTAAGGAGGAAGTTTCAAAATAAGGCGAGCTAGTGGTCAGAATAAGAGTGTCTTAAAGAATAGGTGTTCAGATTTGACTTAAATAATAACTATTTGTCGAATTTTAAGATGTATTAAAAAGCGGTAGCCTACTTTTTTTTGAATTCTGTAAATTTATCATAGATAGAGTCTGGGTTGATACAGGAAAGTAACAAACAAACCTCTATCTTGGAACATTTGTTTAGCTGCTACGAAATTGATGTCTTTAATTTTGAGCAACTAACAATTTAATATCAATCATATGAAATGCAATTACACATTTAATTATTTAACAACTCGATTAAGGGGAAAATGGCTTTTTGCTATTGCCATCTTATTACTAACGTCTTCTGCGTTTGCTCAAAGTAAAATAGTTACAGGTAAAGTAACTGATGAAAATAAGCAGCCTTTACCCGGAGCCAGTATTGTCGTAAAAGGAACTTTGACAGGAACACAATCAGATTTTGATGGGAATTTTTCCATATCTACATCACAAGACAAAGAAATTTTGGTGATTTCTTATATAGGTTATATTCCTAAAGAAGTTTCTTCTAAAGGTAAATCAGTAATCAATATTCAATTAGAGCCAGATGCCCAAAGTTTGGATGAAGTGGTGGTGGTAGGATATGGTACAACAGCAAAGAAAGATTTGGTTTCGGCTGTAAGTACAGTAAGCAATGAAGTGCTAAAAAATCAACCTGTAGCAAGAGTTGATCAAGCTTTACAAGGTAGAGCGACTGGAGTTCAGGTTACCTCCAATAGTGGAGCTCCAGGAGCTGCAGCAACAATACGAGTAAGAGGTACAAGTTCGATTAATGGTAATAACAATCCTCTTTTTGTTATTGATGGATTTATTGTAGGTACTTCATTTAATCTTAATAACATAAATGTAAATGACATAAAGTCTATTCAAGTATTAAAGGACGCAACCGCCCTTTCTATTTATGGGACAAGAGGCGCTTCTGGTGTGATCTTAATAACAACAAAAAATGGTAAAGGTGCTCAAAGTGGCAAGCCATTAGTTAGCATAAATCATTATTCATCTGTTCAAACAATGACTAATAAAGTTAATGTACTACGTGGTCAAGATTATTTAGATTATAAAAATGAAGAATCTCAATTTGTTCCTGGCGCAAGTGGTTTTGGAGAAATAGACATATCATTACCTCTTGCTTTTCCTTCAGGAGTAGAGTATGCTAATACTGATTGGATAGATTTGATTAAACGTACAGGAATAATAAATAATACAGATCTATCTGTTTCGGGTAATTCTGAAAAACTTAATTATTATTTATCTTTTAATAAATTTAGTCAAGAAGGGGTAATAAAGGGTTCAGGCCTAGATAGACATCTGTTTAGAGTAAACTTAGGCTTAGAATTATCAGACAAATGGAAAACAGGTGTTACCTTTAATGTCTCTAATAATAAGTCTGAGAATAATAAAGTTAATTTCGGAAATATACTATTTAGAAATTTACCTATTAGACCCGTTTACAACCAAGATGGGAGCTATAATGCTATTAACCCTGAAAGTGCCTCACCTGAGAGAAATCCTGTCGCAGATATTTCACTAAGACAAGATTATGATGAAACAACAAATATCGTAGGAAATACATATATAGAGTTTAAGCCTACTTCGAGTATAACTCTTAAGTCAACTTTTGGTACAGAACTTTCTTACGTAAGAAGAAATCAATATTTACCAGGTGCACTTCCAGAGAGACTAGAATCTAATTTGGGAGGTTCGGCAAGTATAAGACAAAATCAATTTCGAAGTTTATTAAACGAAAATACAATAACATATAAAAAATCTTTTGGAGATCATAAGTTAACTGTTTTGGCAGGTGCGACATGGCAAAAAGATGTTGCAGAAAACACAAGTATGTCGGCAAGTGGTTTTGTAAATGATGCAGTAGGGTTTAATAATATATCTTTAGGATCAGACGCAGCAACGTATCGATTAAATTCTAGTTATGTGCAACGCACTTTTATGTCATTACTTTCGCGTATTGATTACTCTTATAACAGTAAATATTCTTTAACGCTTGTAGGGAGACGAGATGGTTCTTCAGTTTTTGAAGCGGGAAATAAATTTGCTTTTTTCCCATCTGTAGGAGCCTCTTGGAATGTAGACGAAGAAGAGTTTTTAAATGAATCAGAAACAATATCTAAGTTGAAATTAAGAGCAAGTTATGGTATCGTTGGTGAGCAAGGAGTTAGACCATACAATTCAATAGCAACTTTTAGAGGGGTTAATACTTATTTTAATGAGAATTTGGTAAACGGTGTAATAGTTGGAACATTACCAAGTAGTAATCTAAGTTGGGAAACTACCAAACAATTAGATCTTGGGTTTGAATTGAGTTTATATGATGGACGGATTAATATTGAAGCTGATTATTATAACAAAAGAACCGAAGATTTATTATTGGAAAGAAAAGTTCCTGGCACAGTTGGTAGTACACAACTGCAAAATGTAGGTGTAATTGAGAATAAGGGACTTGAGATAAGTTTGAATACTCAGAATATTGTGAAAGATAATTTTTCTTGGGAAACTTCATTGAGTATCTCTTTTAGTAAGAATAAAGTAATTGATTTAGGAGGAGCAAAATTTGTTGATTTGAGACTTCCTTCTAATTCTTTAGCAGGTACAGGTATCCGGCTTATGCCCAATCAACCTATTCCTTCTTTTGTAGGTGTTCGATATTTAGGGACTTACAAATCAAAAGAAGAAATTATTGCTGATGGTTTTGAAGGGAAGGCGTTTATTGGTTCTCCAAGGTATCAAGATTTAGATAATAATGGAGTTATTAATGAAGAGGATAAAGTAATTTTAGGGAATCCTATTCCTGATTATTATGGAGGTCTTAGAAATGTGTTTACATATAAAAGGTTAACACTAGACACGTTTTTTCAATTTTCTGTAGGAAACGATGTGTTTAATGGAGCAAATTCTACTGCAATTTTTGGAAGAGGTGATGAGAATATCTCTCCAAGCGTAGTAAATCGTTGGATAGAAGGTGTAAATGAAACTTCTAATATACCTAGAGCTGGTACTTCAACAAGTATCTTTAATCCAGTAAGCGATTTATGGATCGAGGATGGTTCTTTTTTACGTCTAAAGTCGGTATCCTTATCCTATAATTTACCAGTAGAAAAATTAGGTATAGGTAAAATATTCAAAAGAGCAAATTTTTATGTAACAGGTAATAATTTATTTTTACTTACTAATTTTAGTTTGGGGGATCCAGAGGTTAATAATTATGGAAGTGGCTTAGAGCAAGGTGTAGCGGCTGGATCTTATCCATATACAAAATCAATTACAGCAGGTATAACACTTGATTTTTAATTTAAAAATTTAACAAAGATGAAAAATATAAAAATTTCAAAAATAATATTAATATCACTCTTATCGTTTTTGGTGGCTTGTAGTGATTTTTTAGATGAAAAATCAAAAAGTCAGCTTAGTTCAGAAAGTTTTTTTAATACCGATAATGAAGTAACTTTAGCTGTTAATGGGCTTTATATGTTGTTGCATACGAGTAGTTTGTATCGTGATGTAGGTCTTGATAGATTTTATTTACATGGAGCAGACGAAGTTGGAGCAAATAGAGCAGAAGATGGGGTAGTTCATAATTATACTTGGGATGCATCTTCAGGATTTATTTACGGAACTTATAGAGACTTATATGAATTGGCTCGAAATAGCGCTTTGTTCTTGAAATCAATAGAAGCAAGTGAAAATATTTCGAGTGATGTTCGAAACCAGGCAATTGGTGAAGTTTTATTTATAAGAGCTTTAACATACTATCATTTAACCAATATATGGGGAGATGTACCTTATTTTAGAGAATTGCCGACGATTGATGAATTGGCCAATATTATTAGATCTGATAAAAATGAAATCAGAAATGACATGAAAACAGATTTGAGTAGAGCTTTTGATTTATTGCCAGATGTATATTCTCAAGACAATCTTGGAAGGGCAACAAAATGGGCGGCAGCTACTTTAAAGGCAAAAATCCATATGATGGACAACGAGTGGGAAGATATGCGGGATGAATGTGTCAATGTAATTAATGGCTCAGGACACGCTTTATTGGATGATTATGCAGAGGTGTTCAATCAATTTGATCCATTAAAGCAATATAATGATGAAATTATTTTTGCCATCGATTTTACGGGTGTTAATGCTGTTAGTAGCCTGTTTAAATCAACTCGTGTAAATCACTACAATCCTCGTATTGTTAAAGACGAACCTAAAGATATGACTCGCTTAAGTGAGTTTAAAAGTGCGTTAGCTTCAAGAAATGAAAATATGAGAGGTTATGGTAAGGCAATCCCTTTACCGGAGTTGGCAAGAGTAGAAAATTGGGAGGACGGAGATTTAAGATATGATAAGGCTATTGCAACTTCGTATTTGGGATTTGAATTAAAATTTCCATATTTCCGTAAGATGTGGAATTTGGACCAAATTAATTCACCAAGAAGTAATTCAACGGATAATTATGTTGAATTTAGATTGGCGGATGTTTATTTGATGGCTGCAGAGGCAGAAAATGAATTAAATGGACCAGGTAATGCGTATCAATATGTGAATGAAGTTAGAAAAAGAGCTTTTGATCCAGATAAACCATGGAGTGGACTTTCTCAAGATCAATTTAGATTGCAATTAAGAGATGAACGTAAGTTTGAACTTTGTGGTGAAGGAGATCGTAGAATGGACCTTGTTAGATGGGGGGTTTTAGTTGAAACAGTGAAAAATACAGAATATAGATCTTTTAATAATCCACAAGATAATATTGCAGAACGTCATGTATTATATCCTTTACCAGAGGAAGAGATATTGTTGAACCCTGCGTTATTAGAAACGGATCCAACGAACAATGGGTTTAGATAGTCTTAGAATACTATCTGACTAGTTTAGTATTAATTTTGGTTATTAAAACCACCTGAAGAGATTTTTCAGGTGGTTTCTTTTTTATTGGAGATGATGAAACAAGAAAAAGAATTTTAGCATACCGAATTAGTCTCAGAGGTATTGTATGTGAGTTTTTTGCTTGGTAGATGCAGCGTGGTGCTAAGTTAGTAAATGATGTTGTCGAGGAGGTAAAAGATAATTGGGAGAATAATACTGTTATTAATATGTTACACTTATATAGAAAGGTCGGCAAGGCATAAATGGGATTATTGGAGGAACGTAATAAGATACCAGTTGGTATATTTCAGTGATTTTTTTAACACTATTGAAATATAGAATTCGGAAACGTAACGTTGGTGTGTATTTATTTATGGGATAGTAAACGATGGTTGAGACAGGATCTGAATTACAAGATTTAGATTAATAGCTCTAACCATTAATGTCTTGTGCCTAGACATTGCTTGTAGACAAATTCCTTGTTGATTTCTGTATCTTTTAAAATATAATTTGCATTTTTTTTATTGGTAAAGTGAACTCCAAAAGAAAATATATTTATTTGTAAATGTTTTAATTGTCACTATACCTATCTATTTAAATTGTTTAGTCTTCAACATAAGATGATTGTATTTTTAAGTTCTTTATGAGGCAGGATGCTTTATCGTGGGTATTACCTCGTATTCTCAAGATTACTTTTCCTCCCTTGTAAGGGACATCGTCTTTAACCGACCATATTTTTCTTCCATCTATTTTAAAAAACAACTTTCCTTTTTTAATACCCAACTCTACATGATGATATTGCCCAACTCGCATGACGTTTTTATTGGCAGCTTTTAAAGGGGGAGGGCCAGGTGTTGGCCATTTTCTAACAAAAGGACCATTTTTATTGTGAGAAGCATTGTGAAAAGCAAACATGTACATATTAAAATTATTGAACATATATTTAACATTGCCATTATAGGGTTCCGTAAAGTTGAGTTGAAAGTCTTTTGTATTATGTGTTGCTAACTCAACTACCAATACTGTAGCCGCATTCAGAGCCATAATGTCATACGATAGTATCATATCACCTTTATAAGATTTAGGACTTACTAACATATATCCTAATGAGTTTTCGGCTTCACTTATTAGGCTTTGTCCATGGTCGCCGATTAGTGTACCGAAACCATACGTCTTCCAGTTCTTCAGTTCTTGATGTGAAAATACATCTGTTTGGTATTTCTTTTTATTCGATTGTGGCCAAGTAACGCAGAACTGTAAAAAAGCGATTATTAATATTATTCCATTTAGCTTAGGTTTATACATTATATTGAATGTTAATATAGCTAAAACCTTGACATAAATTGAATTCTTAGATTTAGAGCGTTTTGTAGCAAATGTATTTGTTAAAGGGGTATTGGTGGAGTTTTTTCTTTTTTTTGTAAGAGCTAATATTCCTTCGGAGATGTGTTTTAAAAGCATACATGAATTTAAGTGGGCGATATTGTTAACCTTATCAAATTGACCTGACTTTTGGTGTTTTGCATAATTGTTTATTGAAGTTTTCAAAAGAGAATACATTTGTATTGGATTAATAAAATAGAGATTAGTTAAAAGTTTTTATAATATAAGTTGCTTTATTCGTTTCTATTCGAAGAACAAGTACTTTATTTGTTGAAGTTTTAGGATTATATAATTTTACGCTAGATGAAGTTTTGTCAAAGCATTGACTTTGAGTTAGTTGACCTAATGAGTTGTAGGTTTCAATCTTTAGAATTGTATCTCCATTTATTGATTCAATAACACTGTTTTTTGATAAAGGAACTGGGTAGATTCTTATGTTATTGATTCTATTTTCATGTGTGTGGATAGAAAGTGAGTTATTTTTTTCAAGTATTAATACAATAGGAGCTCCAGCATACATTTGTTCTTGGTAGTTGTATAGCATTCCATCACTAGAATCAGGTAGAGAAATTACAATAGTTGATTCTGTCGTACCATTTGAAGTAACAAAAACTGATTCACCAACCGTTGCTAAAGGGGCCAATAAATTGTAACTATAGGTTCCTTCTTTTAAAACTTCAGAAACCTTTACAGTTATTTCAGACGTATTCAAATCATGTAAGGGGTCTACTATTGTTAATTTAATGTTATCTGGCGTTTTTTTAACCATGATTAAAGCTGGTTTATCTACTTCTATAAAATCATTTCCTCCTAAATCAGCATTTGTGGCTTGAAAAAAGTTGATTTGTATCAAGTCTTCTGAAGTGTTTTTTATGGCGTGATAATTTCCTTCGGAAATAATATGGGTGGTGTTTTTGGTGTATTCTGAAAGGATAGTTGGCATATTTTCTAAGGTCGCGTTGGCAACCATTACATATTCATAAGAATCCTTGTTTGTTAACGAAGGTTTTGTGCCATGATCTAATGCCAATATATAATTGATACTTTGAGAGAGTTCTAAATCGGTTGCGGTAATATTAATGTTATTTCCTGTTTTAATTAAAAGGTTTTGATCAGTTTTAGGAAAAATTATATAGCCCTTATTGTAATGATGAATCCATGTGGGGCCAGTCAAAGGTTCTACTAAATCTACATTTACCCCATCTAATACTGTCTTGATTGTTCCATTAATATTGTAGGTGATCGTACCTAATTGTTCCGATTGATCTATAGTTGTAACAATTTCTTTGGAACCAGATGAATTGCTTTTTCGTATTATTTTACTTCCTAAAGCGGCTCCATAACGACCAATTAGATGATATGACTTTTTTGCTTCCGCACTGGTATAATTATCAATTGGTTTATGATGATATCCTGTAAGTCCATAGGTTCCATCGGTTGAAATTCCTGAAAATTCATTCTCACCTGGTTTAGAAGCTGAAGCAGGCCCAGATGGCATTACATCAGTTCTCCATTCTTCTGTAACACCTGGAACTGTATGCCAATCAAAATTTTCTAGTACTTTTTTGTCATATTCATCACCATCAATGCGTAATAAAAAAGAACCACTACCAAGATGCCATGATTTGCGGATTTTGCTAAAATCCTCTGCTCCAGAAGTTCTTACTGATTTATGTTTAACAGAAAAAAAGTAATTATTTGTATCTTCATTTCGATGAACTAAATAGTCTGCATTCCAAAAAGCAGTTGTTTCTGTATGTCTATGTGTTCCGTGCTTTAGATTTGATTCCAATGTAAGTAATTCTATTTCATTATTAATTTGTACTGACGTTCCTTTGTTCTCTATTAAACTTGAAATTGTTGTAGAAAAGTCCTTTGTTCCAAATCTTGACAAATCAGAAAAAAAACTACGTCCCGTAACTAAAAAATCTAAGGAATTCTTGTAGACCATTCTTCTATATGTATAATCCAATCGGTCTGCTACAAATTGAAAGTTAGTATCCTCAATTTCGAAAGGCGAATCTTTAAAGTATTCTATCGCTTTAATGTTGGAAGTGAGCCATTCAAAACCATAAGCTTTCATTGCGACATCTGAGGCATTATGACCTGTATGATGACTTACTGTGCCATCCGGATGAAATCCGGATTGGTTATAGGTATGAGATAATGATGACATTCGATTGGACCAGTGGTTTACGTCAGCTAATACACCGTTAGGAGTCCAGTTTTTTCCTAAAGTTGTACCTTCTATTTCTGTTCCATTATTATAGTCGTCATACCAATATGGTACATATGTAATTGGTCGGTTATAATCTGCCCATAAAATTGGCATGGTCATAAGAGTTCTTATTCTGTGTCCTAGGTTAGCATCAGACCAAGCGCCTTCTGAATAATTGATATCCGAAATATCTCCCCATTTTGCAGAGGGATCTGTCATAACTCTTCTGTTAGTTACAACGGAAAAAAACAATTGATGAAAACGTATTGTAGCATCAAACAGATGCTGTGCTTCGGAATCATTATTATCTATATCATCTAATACTTCTGTCCAAATATGCAATAGAGGTGCTGCTAAAGCATCAATAATACGCCATTGGTGAGTTAAGAAACTATAATCAACATATCCATGCTCTCTCAATCGACTAAATCCATCACCTAATTCGGTCCCAATCGGATTGCCTTCTATTAAAACATCTTTACCATAGATAGGTACTTTATTCATAAAGGCTAAAAGTGCTTTGTAGATAACTCTTTTTAAGCGTGACACATTCGTAGGGTTTTCACTCGGAGTACCATAGATTGGTGATTTAGCATAAGAATAGCCTAACCCTCCTATTAAGCTAGAAACATTTTGCCATTCGTCTTCCAATTCAGTTCCTGAAAAGGTAGTCACGTCGTCGTTATAAAATCGAAAACCTAAAAATTGACCATTGTTATCTTCTAATTCTTTAATGTAGTGTTCTAGCTCACTTTCTGAAAATTTTGTACGGCCATACAATCTAGATTCCGAAATTGTTATTGGAGTATAATGATTTTTTAATTGTTTCCAAAGTGTTTTTTCTACAACATGAATGGTAATAACCTCAGAGGCTTTTATAGTTGATCCGTCTTTTAAAATGACTTTTAAATTATAGTCCTTAACAACTCCTGAGTTTTTTTCTGGTGCAATCTTTATGGAACCAAAAGCTCTTCCTTGGTTATCAAATAGGGTTTCTATTTCAAAAATATCAGGCGAACCAGCTTCAAAAATAAAGTTGTAAGTTTTAGGAATTGGTATGTTATGTGTGTTCTTATTACTTTTTATATTGATTTTACCAGTTATTTTTGTCCCTTCAGGTTGATTTGTTTTAACATCAAAATAATTAGTAAATAACTCTTCTTGTGAGAATCCATCTCTGTATATAAACAAACATATTATTATCAACAAAATTTCTTTTATTCTTTTCATAATCATGTTCTTATGTTAATCTCGTTGATTTATGTTAAACTTAGTTGTTAGAATCAGAGTTAGATAAGTTTATTAAGCTCTTGTAGCTAAATTAGTTTCAATTAGCGTATTGATAAAGTGTTATATGAAGTATAGAAAACAGTTAATAAAAGAATTAATTGTTGCATAAATTTACATTAGGACTCTCTAGTTATTATTATTATTATAAGAAATTCCCAAATCGTTATTTCTCACCTCTTTTAGTTTATTCTTTAATTTCTTTTGAAACTGAATAACTACTTTTTTATATTTAGGGTTTTTCGCAAGATTATTATACTGTTTAGGATCATTAATCATGTCGAATAGTTCTACCCCCTCAGAAGCATCTTCAGTATATTGAATATACGCCCATTTAGATGTTCTTAGTAAATAAACATCGCCCCCCAAAGAGACGCTAAAAGACATGTCTCTAACCTGATAAGTAGGGTTGTCAAAGGTTTTTTTAAGGCTCTTGCCTTGCAAATGTTTAGACGTTTTTAAACCAGCGATTTCAGCAATAGTAGGGTACAAATCTAATAATTCCACAAAAGAGTTACAGACTGCTGGTTTTTTCCCAGGAACTTTAATGATTAAAGGTACTTTTACTGATTCTTCATGCAAACTTTGCTTCATCCAAAATTGATGTTCACCTAAATGATACCCATGATCTGACGTGAAAATAACGATAGTATTATCATCCAAACCTTCTTTCTTAAGTGTGTGTAACACTTTACCTACCTGATTATCCATGAATTCTACAGATGCATAATATGCAGCTATTGCTTTTTGTTCATGTTCTAAAGACATTTCTCCATTTACAGTAGTGACGTAATTAATACCTCTTGTAGGAATATCATTCCAATCACCTTTTACTTTTTCTGGCACTATCATTTTCTCAAAAGGATAAGATGTAAAGTACGATTTAGGTGCTACAAATGGTACATGAGGTCTTACAAAACCAATCGCGAGAAAGAATGGTTCATTTTTATGTTTTTTTAATAATTCTACAGCCTTTTTTGCTGTTTTTCCATCAGAATGGACTAAATCATTTCCTTCTGCTTTGACAATAGTCATTACATTCCCGCCTTTACGTTCAATTTTACCATCAGGATTATTTTGAACTAGTTCGGCTTCTCCTTTGGTTCTCCATTCATTACCTTGACTATTAAAGCGCTCTATCCAAGAAGCTTTGTCATCTTGTCCGTTAGAGCCTTTTTCAATATCAATAGGAACTCCCATATGATATATTTTACTTACTCTAGCCGTGTAATATCCATTCTCTTTAAATAATTGAGAAAAAGTTTTTCTGTTTGGTCCTATGTTTTTTCTACCGCTCACATAGCCAAAAGTTGTTGTCGCGTTGGGGTAATATCCGCTCATTAAAGAAGCTCTTGAAGGACCACAAACGGGATACTGAGAATAAGCACTTGTAAATTTTGTTCCTTCAGATGCTAGTTGATCTATATTGGGGGTTTTACAAATATTATTACCATAAGAGCCCAAAGCAGTGGCCGTTAAATCATCTGAAATGATAAAGAGTACATTCGGTTTTTTTTGTTGAGCATTCGTTGAAAAAATACAGAATCCAATGATAAGTGTAAGAAATTTAAACATCATTTTATTTTTTTAATTTAATAATAATAGGAGCACCAGCATACATTTGTTCTTTGTAGTTGTAAAATTCACCATCTGAAATATCTGGCAATGAAACTACAATTGTTGAAAATTTTCCATCAGAGGTTACTTTTACATTTTCACCTTTTTGTGGCTTAATTCCAGAGAACTGATATGTGTATGTCTTTTCTTTTAGTTTTATAGATGTTTTTAAAGTTATTTTAGAAACTTCTAAACTATGTAAAGCATCAACTAATGACAGTTTAACTGATTTTCCTAAATCTTGTAGCATTACAACAGCAGGATTGTCAATTTCTAACCATTCATTGTTGTCCAAATCTACTTTAGCTTGTTTATAAAACACCACTTGATTGATCTTAGCTTCTAAGTTGGTAACAATATGACTATTCAAAGGTGCATTTACTTGATGGTTCTCTTGATAATTTTTTAACAAAGACGTCATTTCTTTTAACGTTGCATTTGCTACTAAAACATAATGATATCCATCTTTTGAAGTTTTATTTGGGATTATCCCATGATCTAACGCTAGAATGAAATTATTGTTGTTTTTTATATTTAAATCAGTTGCAGTTTTATTAATTTCTGTCCCAGTCTTAATTAATAAATTTTGATTCTCTTTTGGGAAAATTAAATACCCTTTATTTTTATGATGAATCCATGTTGGTCCTATTAACGACTCTTTTAAATTAACACTTTCTCCAGTTTTTATGTTTTTAACAATCCCATTTATTGAATACGTAATCTTATCAGTTTGTATTGACTGATCTATTGTAGTTACGATTTCATTATTTGTGGTTGCAGTTCTTTTGCGTTGTATGTCGCTTCCTATAGCAGTCCCAAATCGCCCAATAAAGTGATACGATTTTAAGGCTTCCGCAGATGTATAAGTATCTATTGGTTTATGATGGTACCCTGTTACTCCAAAAGTTCCATCACTTAAAATCCCTGAAAATTTGTTGCCTCCAGGCAATGATGCTGATGCAGGTAGACCTGGTGGTAAAGGGTCTGTTTTCCATTCTTCTGTTACTCCTGGTAAAGTATGCCAATCGTAGTTATTCAAAACTTCTTTAGAATATTCATTACCATCAACCTTTAGTTGAAAAACTCCACTTCCTGCGTGCCATGATTTTCTGATTTTATCAAAATCTTCAGCCCCTGATGTTCTTACTGATTTATGTTTTACAGAAAAGAAATAATTTTCTTCGCCCTCTTCTTTTCTATGTGTTAAATAGTCACCCACCCAAAATGCTGTCGTTTCGGTATGTGTATGTGAATCATTTGCTAAATTGTTTTTTAACTCTAATAATTTTTTTTCATTTTCAATTACCGTTGTTGGTGATTTTCCTTCTAATATTTTTTTGATATTATTATTTACATGGTTGGTTCCGAAGTCTGATAAATCGCTAAAGAAACTTCTTCCAGCAACTGCATAATCAATGGCGTTTTTGTAAATCATTCTACGATAAGTGTAATTCAATCTATCTGTTAGGAATTGATAGTGCTTGTTTTGCAATGGTGTTGGAGTATGCTTAAAATAGTCAATAGCAGTATTTACAGTAGTCAACCATTCAAAGCCATAGGCAACCATTGCTATATCAGATGCATTGTGACCCGAATGATGCGTTACGGTGCCATCTGGATGAAAACCAGATTGATTGAACATATGCGATGGCAATGATAATTTGCCGCACCAACTTCTTACATCTGCAACTACGCCATTTGGAGACCAGTTATCGGCAAAAGTTAATCCTTCAAATTTAGTTTTGTTGTAATAATCATCATACCAATAAGGCACATAAGTAATGGGTCTATTATAATCTGCCCATAAAATAGGTATTACCATTAAAGAACGCATTCTATGTCCGATATTTGCATCTGCCCAAGCCCCTTCAGAATAATTTACATTAGAAATATTTTTCCAACGTTCATTGATATCATTCATTTTTCTTCTTGATGGAATGATTGAAAAGAATATCTGGTAGAATCTAATTACGGCATCATAAAGTACTAAAGCTTCTTTATCTCCATTAGCCATGTCTTCTATAACTTCTGGCCAAACTTGAACGAGTGGAGCTCCTAAGGCATCTACTATTCTCCATTGATGAGTTAGTAAACCATGGCCGGCAAGTTTGTTTTCGCTCAAAAGACTAAATCCGTCTCCCAATGCTTTACCAATGGGTTTATCGTTTACCAATACATCTTCTCCATAAACAGGAACGTTATTTGTAAACTCTATGACAGATTTATAAATAGCTCTTTTTAAACGTTCTTTGTCTTTCGAATTGGATCCATTTCTTCCTATTTTTTTTGAAGTACCGTATACATAGCCTAATCCACCAATTGTATAAGAAACCTTTACCCAGTCTTTCTCTAATTCCTTGGTGTTTTTGTATTCTGAAGGATGTTTTCCGTACATTTCTGAAAATGAAAACCGGCCATTGTGTTGCTCAATATCATCTACCAATTCTAGTGCTTTTTTATCAGATATTTTCTTGCGCCCATAAGATCTGCTAACAGATAAAGTTACAGGTGCATAGGCATCAAATAATTCTTGCCACATCGTTTTTTCAACTACATGAACAATTATTTTTTTTGTTGCAATTTGATTATCTCCATCTTTTAAGACAACGTTCAAAAAAACTTCTGAAGGTGATTTATTTGTTTTTTTGTTAGAAGCTACTTTTAAGATTCCAAATATTCTTCCTTTTTGATCAAATTTTGTTTCTATTTGAAAAATAGATGAATTTTTTTCTAATGAAAATTGATAGGATTTAGGTGTTCTTTTAAACAAAAAATCTTTATTACTTTTTAAATTTATTTTCCCAAAAACCTCAGTACCTTCTTCTTGATTGGTTTCTATGTCAAAATAGTTTGTAAATAAAACTGCCTGACTATTTACATGTATAGTGATAAACAAAATGAATACTAATATTGATAGTTTTTTCATAAGATATGTTATTCGATTCTTTTTTTGACAACAAACGTCTTTATCAATACTTTGTTGAGTATATGATAAACATATATTTTAAATAGTATTACTTTTTTTTATGTTTTTGTACCTAGTCAAGGCTTCTAAGAAATAATAATCGGCATAAATGAGTGTGCCATCCAATTCAGAATTCTTTAAAAAATTACCTGTAGCATGTTTAATTAAGAAATTACCGTTAGTCCCTGGTTCAGCAAAGTATTGAGGTGAAGATAAACTGGTTAAAATTTTTTCTCCTGCGTTAAAATAGGTTGTACTGTTTTTTGAAAACAAGGACAGTTCCATTAAGCTAGAGGCCAAAATAGCCGCTGCAGAAGCATCTCTTAAGGTTGGAATTTCAGGTGCATTGTAATCCCAATATGGAATCATATCTTCTGGCATATTTGGGTTTTCTAAAATATATTTAGCAATATGTTCCGCATGCTTTAAATATTTTTTATCACCCGTTTCTCTGAACATTAAAGTAAATCCATATAAACCCCAACTCTGACCTCTGCTCCAAGCAGCAGTATTTGGGTCGTTGTTTCCATTGTTCCAATCTCTTTTTCTGAAAGCTCCAGTTTCTATATTGTAATCTACTACATGTGAGCAACTGAAATTGTTTCTATACTGGTGTTGCATTGTGGTATTGGCATGTTTAACAGCAATGTTGTAATAAGTTGAATCTCCTGTTAACTTAGTTGCTGCAAAGAGCAATTCTAAGTTCATCATATTGTCTATAATTACTGGGTACTGCCAATCTCTTGTTGGTTTAGGTTGCCAAGACATAATAGCTTCTACTTTTGGATTATAGCGTTGAATAGCAGATTTCGCCGCTTGAATGATAACTTCTTTGTATTCTGGTGAATTGGTTAAGTCATACCCTCTACCAAAACTACAGTAAATTCTAAATCCGATATCATGATCGGTAGTATTGTATTTTTCTTCTTCGATTAATTTAGTAGCGAATTGAGCCTTTTTTAATAAATTCGCATTTTTTGTATGTTCATAGGCTAGCCAAAGATTACCAGGATAAAAACCGCTTGTCCAGTCTTCGATTGGCTTAAAGCCACGATCTAAGGACCTAGGAAGGTGACCAGTTTGCTTTACTGTTGAATACATTGCGTCTAAATGTTTTGTTGATTTTAGAAATATTTCATCAATAAAACGATCAGATAATGAATTGACTGTAGCTGATTTAACTTGCACAATTTTATCCTTTTTTGATTTATTGTGGCAACTTATTACTATAACTGATACCAGTATTATATAAAATACTTTTATTTTTAATTTATTTTGATTCATTTTTTTTAATTGAAATAATGATATGTACTGCAAATGATTAAAGTCACTCACATCTTGTTTTAATTCTAAACTTTGAAAAGTGAAGGGTTTTTAATTCTAGTAATTTCTTCGGAAGCTTCTTTGTCTATGATAAAAGTTGTATTGCAATGTTCTTGTAGGTATGTAGCGGGAACATTTGATGAAACAGTCCCTTCAATCGTTTTTTTTAGAATTTTAGCCTTGTTGTAACCCCAAGCTAGTAGCACAATTCGTTTGGCTTGTCGTATAGTTTTAATTCCCATGGTTATAGCATTTTTAGGAACATTTTGA
>Ga0105356_10000937_pt1 | contig 28518 bp, 21 predicted proteins | sample GOMGulsemesocosm_3_FD_83502 | JGI IMG/M metagenome (GOLD analysis project Ga0105356, IMG submission 83502) | Methane-oxidizing microbial communities from mesocosms in the Gulf of Mexico - GOM9D Gulf of Mexico | ecosystem: Environmental > Aquatic > Marine > Cold seeps | place: Gulf of Mexico... | reverse complement strand
GCTGTCTTCCCCCGCTATAAGTGCATTACGCAGTGTCTGTAGCGTTGAATCTGCTTCTCGCTCTTCCATTAGCCTTAAGGAATCGCGAATAAGATCGGTTGCTGAGGCATAGCGACCATTTTGGACGCGGTCCTCAATGTAGTGGTTCCAGTATGAGCCTAGGCTGACGGTTTTGGTGGGTGCTTGTGCCATAGTGACCTCAGGAGACGGTAAAGATAAAAAGAATAAGGAGTAAGATATATTCTTATTCTTTATTTGGCAAGTGCCATGAGTTGAGGTGTTTAGGTTTTAGGCTTGATCTCTCGATTACGAAGCATGTTTCCGGATCTCAGCTAGTTTCGGCGCGTTTGGCGGGTTTTCGAGAAAGCGGAGGCATATTAAGTTATTGATTTAAATGTAAAAAACTTGGCTGAATACAGGTGTAGGGGGTTCGAATTCCTCCCTCTCCGCCATTATTTTCCCCTTTAAAATCAACGTCTTATAGACGAATAGATATGGTAGTCAAGCCTGTTGGGTCAATCGGGTGGCTCAATTGTATTTATATAGCAATAAAAACGGCACGTAGTACTGTCGAATTGCACTTCCAAAATCCTTACGAAACAGAGGCTTCCCCTTCGCGGTCAAGTGTTCTCTGCAAACCTATTCCAGGTCGATCGGCATAGAGCGATCAATTAAAGAATTCAATATCTGTGTCAGTAAAACCAGAGGTAGAGTCAGGCAGGTACACTTTAAAGCGCGTGATATAGGCAATCTTCTGCTGGAATCTTCTAGGATAGCATTTGGGTCGGATTCCCGTGTAACCCCTTTCCAAGCAGTTGATTATCAAGTAACAGACCCCCGTAGACGCTCTGGTGACTGTAGTCGAATTCCAACAAATTCGATGTGATTCGATGGGAGGGACGTTAGGGGAGCGGATCTAGTATGACATGTTGTTTCGCGGGGCCGTCTCTATTTCTGGATCATTCTTTCGTCGATAAGTGCTTTGACGAAATGTAAATTTTTGGCAAGGTATTTACTGTTTAGATAAGTGGCATCTCAGTTATCGCATAGGCATATTGCTCAAGCCAAGGGGCTTTCTTGATCAGTTGAGGGACCAAGTCATTGGTGTATATCTCCCGACATATTTCCGCTGTTTTAGTGGGAAGTTCGCCCAGTTCTTTATCTCTACAGCGTAGGGCGAGATAGCGGGCGTTAGCACCGTTTGCCAGCTGCAAGATTGTTGTGCCTTCCAGTAGTTCAGGGTAGCGGATTAAACACAGTCCGGAGACAATCGACCAGCCGTGGCCTGACTGCACAAATCGTAATAAGGTTTGTGTGCTATCCAGCTCATAATGCGTCTGAAGCTCGATATTCAGACGACGTGCGATTAAGTCCGTTAGTGCGCCGATGCGGGTTTCACGACCGTAACGCACAAAAGGTACGTTCTTGGCTAACCATTGGGGGCTTGGCTCGTCTTTTAGGCAATAGGTCTCAGGCACAATCATCACAAAGGGGTCGCGAAGAATAGGGTGGTTCAATATCTCTGGGTGGTCGTCCAAAGGGTCAGTGGTGATTAACATGTCTAAATCGCGATTAATCAGGGCATCAGATAAAGGTGCCGCAATACCGGTTCGAAATGAGAGGTTGGAAACAAAGGGTTTGATTTTCTTCATGATCTGTTGGCTGGCAAGATCGCCGAATGAATCAATCATTCCTAGATTGAGCTGCGGAATTCCGTTGGCGGAGACGGCTTGAATATCTGTCAGCATACGTTGGGTGTCGGCGAGAATTTGGGCGGCGTAAGATTTTAGGATATGTCCGCCAGGGGTGAGTTGAATCGGCCGTGACCGTCGCCTGACCAGCTCGGTAGCGGTTTGCGCTTCCAGTTGTTTAATCGTTTGGGACACCGCTGATTGTGTTATTCCCAGACGCTCAGCGGCTTGGGTCATGGTGTCAGAGTCAGCTACCGCAGAAAATATCCTCAGTGCGCCAAATTCAATGTTACTCGTTTTTTTCATACTGACGGTCTCAAATATTCTCTTTGGCTATGGCGAGTGTTCCTATCAGCCACCGATTGACGGGGCATTCAGTCGTGAAGTTTACAGTATATATGCGCCATCGCTATAGGCAAAAATATTGGACGCCGAGAGCTGAACCGGTGTATTGAGATCGGTAATATAGGGTATGGAAAAGAAAAAGAGGCCGGCCCCCGCAATGGAGCGCGACCTAAGTAGCACAGAAATATTACTGTCTTGGTTTTAAGTCATTAATAGATTAGCTCCAGGGAAAAGGACTGTTGGAGACGGGATGTAATCTACCCGCCTCATATCGCGAGTAGCGGAAGGGCTCCAGCAGACTAGAGCGTTCTCCACAAATCTCTTCAGCCACCAATTTCCCCACGCCGATCATTTTGTAGCCATGATTGGAGTCGGCGATCATGTAACAATTTTTACGGAATACGTCTATAACCGGGAAGCTGTCGGGTGTAAATGCACCAATACCCCCTGAAGCTTCATCCTTATATTTTGGCATAGCACCGGAAAAACGTTTCTGGCAGTGAGCGAGGGCGGAAACCCACATGTGGGCGAAGTCCTGGCCAACGATAAACTCGGGTGATTCTGGCCCGTAGGGATCAACGGCAACCTTGTCGGCGCTCTTGTCAACGATAAAGGGGGCCGCCCCGCCCTGTATGCCACCAAAATGGAAGTCTGGTTTGTAATAGATGCCCCACATTTCGTCGGTGATCAATGACTGATCAACATCAGAATACAGTGGCGCATCAGTATCGACATGAATAACCGGTGGCATTTTCCCGTCATTGGTTTTTTGAATCGTAGGGTCAAGCCCCAGGGTGCCTTCTTGCAGTGACCAGTAAACCCACATAGGAACATCAGTGGCTATAGTGCCGTCGGATGGGTTTTTGATGGTCACTGTTTTTGGCATTTCTAGCATTTCCCAGAACTGCTTGGCCCATGGGCCCGCGCCGATCACGACATAGTCGCAATCAATATTCCCTTTGTTGGTTTCTACAGCGCTAATGGCATCGTCATTGTCGCGAGTAAATCCCGTCACTTCAACGCCGGTAATAATACGAACGCCCTCAGCTTCGGCTTTACCCGCAAGGGCGTACATGGCCTTAGTATTGTTGGCATAGCCACCGGGCATTTCGTGCAATACTGAGGTGATACCCTGAGCCTGCCAATCATCAAAGATACCTCGCATATACTTCATGCAGTCTTTTTCACCTTCTATAAATGTTGACTTATAGTCGATAAGTTTTTGCTGCTCATGAATGGACCTAACATCCTCGTGCATGCTTTCACAACTGATTTGCATATAACCAACGGGGTGATAACTGTATGCCTCGGCATCACTTTCCCAGACCTTCACGCTGTGGGCCATGAGTTCGCGCATGGCGGGCTGATAGTAGTTGTTACGAACAACGCCACAGGCAATACCGGAGGCGCCGGCACTAATGCCCGATTTATCCAAGATAATAATGTCTTCACCGCTGCCCTTTCCTCGAGCTTTAAGTTCTAAAGCCAGGTGGTACGCTGTACTCAGACCATGTATACCTGCGCCGACAATGACGTAGGGTGATTTAGTTGGGAATGCCATAATGAGTTTCCTTTAATTCTATGTTGTGAGACAAATCAAATACCTTCGACTTGCCGCTGACTAATTTATTTTTGCGAGTTTTTCGAGTGCAGCCGTTCCCACAGCAGAACCTTCAAACTCCTGCATCGCGTCCAATAGGCCGTCCCACAAAAACTCCGCCGAGCTGACATCACTGAGGATATAAAAGCAGGGCGTTCCTCCCAAATCGTGGCGCACGATAATCGCATTGACTCGGGCAAGAGAGGTTTGCGCAATGTCACCATTGATGAATTTGTGAAGTCGCATATCCACACCGCAGACTTTTGCAAGTGCCTCCGAAGTAAGTTTGCCCGTCAGAGCCAGCCAACAATGACTGTCATGGCGAGGCAGCAGATAGACTTTGTCTGTTGAATCCAATGACCAGCCAGCCTGAAGCTTGTTGGCTAGCTTGGAATTCATGGATACGTCAGGAAGAATCAAATGTTCTTCTTGTGAAAGACGAGCGACCAGACTTCCGTCAGCCTGTGGCTCTGCTCGATTGGGGGCTTCAGGCAGCTGTATGTCATGTTTCTCAAGCCAGTCGGGTGTCGCCGCGCCTTTAAAACCGACTCGAATCAGCGTGGACAAATCAGTAAGACCAAGATGGCCAGCCTGTAGTACGTCGTTATTTAGACTGTCGTAAGTTGCTACGCTCAGTGCTCCAGCCCGATCTTCAAATTGCGCGCCAGCGGTCTGGTGTCGCCTATAAAGGGGACTGCGGCGAATATATTGATCTGCAGAGACGTGCTCTCCTGATAAAGTGCTCATAATTACAGCTCCTGGCGTTGGTTTTCTGGATCGTAAAATGGGATTGCCACAACCTCAGCTGTGACTCTTACACCACCCGTGGACTTAATCACGAATGTGTTTCCAGGTTCAGATTTCTCGGGCGGTACATAGGCCAGGCCCAGGGGTTTACCCAGTGTTGGAGAATAGTTACAAGAAGTGACTCGCCCGGTCATCTTCTCTCCCTCTAGCACCAGGTGGCTTTCCAGTGGAATCGGTGCGTTTGTATCGTCAATGGCAAAACCCACAAGGCGTCGGGTCAGGGGCGCATTTTCAAGCTCTTTAATACTTCTGCCGCCCACAAAAAAAGGCTTTTTCCGTGAAATAGCCCAGGTCATCTGTACTTCCATCGGGTTGGACATGGCATCCGTATCCTGACCGATAATGATGTGACCTTTTTCCAGACGCAGAATACGCTGCGCATCTATGCCGAAGGGTTTAATACCCTCGGATTTACCTGCTGTCATGAGGGCGTCCCACAGGGCTTCACCGCAATGTTGTGGTACGTGGATCTCATAACCGAGCTCGCCGACAAAACCAACGCGAATCAGGCGGGCAGGTATATTGGCAACGGTACCTTCGCGAACGCCCATATAGGGAAAAGACTCCGCACTGAGATCAAGGTCTACACACAGCTTCTCCAGTACCGAGCGCGCGTTTGGTCCCGCAATATTGACGCCGCACCAGGCGGACGTGACATTGGCGATATCTACATCGAGTCGCCACTGAGCGTTCCACTTGAGCATACTTTGGTATACACGATCGACCCCTCCGGTTGTAGCGGTGACATAGTAATGTTTTTCGTGGAAGCGGCAGGCAACACCGTCATCGATAACAACACCGGCTTCATTGGTGAGTAGGGCGTAGCGGGCACGCCCAACAGGCTGTTTGGCAAAGCCAAAGGTATAAAACCGATTCAAAAATTCACCGGCATCTGAACCCCGGACCTCTATGCCGCCTAAGGTGGAAACGTCAACTATTCCAACGTTGGTTCTAACATTGGTGACTTCAGCGCTGACAGATTCTTCCTGGGTATTTTTTGCGCCATAGTATGCCGGCCGATACCAAGCTCCCGCCTGTAGCATTTGCGCGCCTGCGTCCAAGTGCCGGTAGTGCATATTGCTTCGTCGCGCAGGATAGAAACTGCGACCCGCAACGTGGCCTAAGCGTTCAGGAGCAAAGGGTGGCCGGGCGGTGGTAACACCGGTTTGGGCAACCGTTTTATGGGTGGCGGCGGCCACTAGACGAGCCGTAGCCAGTGCGGAATGTCGGCCTTGAGATGGGCCCATGCCGCAAGTCGAATAACGTTTCACCAGTTGCACGTGCTCGTAGCCATCGCGAGTGGCATTGATGATGTCGGCCACTTGTAAATCTTCATCAAAATCGACAAATTCCTTGCCTTTGGGGTGAGGAAATATAGGCCAGCCAAAGTTGGGACTGTCAACGGTTCTGTCGGCGGCGGTGTCTGGGATGGGCTGTTGGGTCATGCCAAGGGCGTTCGTAGCGATTAGCGCTGTGCGATTGGCCGCTTCAATAACGCAATCCAGGTTCCACGTACCCTGTACTGAGCCCGCAATCTGAAAGGATTTAGGCAGTTTATCCAAGGTAAACATTGAGGTGTCATCGTTATAGCTCAGTTGTCCACCTGCCTGGCAAACCAGCTGATAAGTCGGCGTATAGCCCACCGACATACACAGCAAATCACACTCGATGATGTCTCCATGGTTGGCACAGTTGCCTTCGCTGAGAATTGTGCGAACGTCAACGCCGGCCAGGTGTTTTTTATCCTTGCTTTTTAGGGCTTCATAAATGGCACTACCGGTTTTCACGACCAAGCCACGCGCTATGGCCTCTTTGGCCACGTCGTCGTACCGTGGGTTTTCGCGCATCTCAACAATGGCTTTGACGTCAATACCAGCCTCAAGCAAATCGAGTGCGGTTCCGTAGCCGTCGTTGTTGCCGGTCAGCACAACGGCGCGCTTTCCAGGGCGTACCCCATAAAGGTGCATGAGTCGCTGCGCGGCGCTGCTCATCATCACGCCAGGCAGGTCATTGTTGTGGAAAACGGCCTGCTGTTCCATGCTGCCCGCACAGATAATGGTTTCTGTTGCCCTGACTTTGTACAGTCGATTATCTTTGATAATCGGCAGCCAATTGTCGGCAAACCAGCCGTTACAGATGGCGTTGCACATGACTTCTATGTTGTCAGTAGCGTCTATTTCCGCACGAAGTTCATCGCGCAATTGTTTGGCGCGAAGCCCTCCGGCATCGTAGCGGGCGTAATTTAGCGATCCGCCAAGTATTGCGTGTTCCTCAACCAGTAAAACTTCTGCACCGGATTTTGCTGCCTTTAAGGCGGCGCTCATGCCTGCAGGACCGCCTCCGATCACTGCTACATCGTAGAACTTGTATTGTTTATCGTAATATTCAGGCTCAAATTTTTGATCAATAACACCTAGCCCCGCCTTTCGGCGAATCATGGGGGCCCATTTTTCCCAAGCACCTTTGGGTTTGAAGAAAGCCTTGTAGTAGAAACCCACCGGTAGGAATTTTGCGAAACTTCCAATCCAAGCCTCGCGATCTTTTTCCAACTTACCGCTGTAGTTTTGACCCGTAATCTTCAGACCATCGCTAATTTCATGGCGATCGGCCAGTACGTTGGGGTCGGAGGGGAGCTGCACCAAGGTGTTCGCATCCTGTCCTGCCATAGTAAGTGCGCCGCGCGGACGATGGTATTTAAATGAACGACTGAGCAACCACTGATTATTCGCGGCCAGAGCGCTGGCAATACTGTCACCCCTGTATCCCAGAAACGGCTTGTTTTCAAATTCAAAACTAATCGGCTTTTCGCGGTCTAGGAGTAAGCCGTAAGGCGCGGGCAAACGGTTTAACATAGACATTATTTACCCTCCGAATTTAGAGCCGTACTGGCGTTGAAGTCGATACGCTCCTGAAATATTTCACTGCTGGGAAAGGTGCGAATAATGTCATCAGTAATGGTGTTGCGCTCCGCCAGAAACCAATAGGAGGTAGCTGTATGACACCACCATTCCGTTACATTGCCGGCGTGATTGTCGTGGAAGAATACGTACTCAGCCCACTGTCGTGAATCGGCGTGAACGGGGTCTGGCATGTGATGAAATTCACCGCCGTAGGTGAACTCGGAAACGTTTCTTGGCCCATTTAAAGGGCAGGTCATAATTTTCATTTTTTTAATCCCCTTTAATGGCTTGCGGCCGTCGCACCGGCTTCGTTGACCTGCTCAAACCGGTAGAAACGTTCGAGTTCAAATGGCTTGATGAGGTCTGGAACCCTTTGGGTTGCAACGAGCTCTGCCATGGTTTTTCCGCAAATAGGTGTTGCCTTGAAACCCCAGGTTCCCCAGCCGGCATCCAGGTAATAATTGTCCACCGGGCTTAAGCCCATAATGGGGCTGTAATCCGGTGTCATGTCTGTGACGCCCGCCCATTGACGCATCATTTTTGCCTGTGACAGGAATGGGAAAAGCTCTAGAGTTGCTGCAGCCAAAGATTCTTTTTGATCCAGCGTGGCGCGAGTATTGTAGAGAGGGTAGGGGTCAGAACCGCCGCCGATCACAAATTCTCCGCGAGACGTTTGATGAATATAAACGTGAACCTGCGGTGAACTGACGTGAGGAGTTAACAGGGGTTTGTAGGGCTGCGTAACCATCGCCTGCAAGGGGTAGGAATGTATTGGCAGAGCAATGCCGGCCTTCTTTGCGACAACAGAGCTGGCACCCGCGACGGCTTGAACGACACAGCCACACTCTATGCGGCCGCGATTGGTTTTCACTGCGGTGACTTTGCCATTACTAATTTCAATATCCTGGACTTCCGTCAGTTGGTGCAACTCTACACCTCGCTCGCAGGCGCCCTTGGCGTAGCCCCAGGCAACCGCATCGTGACGGGCTGTGGCGCCATCGGCATGCCAGAGTCCGGCCATGATGGGAAAGCGGCAGTCTTCAGACATATTAAGGTTAGGTACCAGCTCCCGAATGGTCTGGCGGTCTACCAACTCCGAACGAACGCCCATGTGCTGGTTGACTTCCGCGCGCCAACGGAAGCTGCGAATCGTGGCGTCACTGTGGGCCAGGGTGAGCTGTCCCCGATTTTCCATCATCACGTTATAGTTAAATTCGTTGCTTAGATTCTGATACAGCTTGACGGATTCGTTGTAAAAATTAACACCTTCCTCTGTAAGGTAGTTAGAGCGAATCACGGCGGTATTTCGGGCGGTATTGCCGCCGCCGAGGTAGCCCTTATCGAGTACGGCAATATTGTTTATTCCGTGATATTTCGAGAGGTAATAGGCGATGGCAGTACCATGCCCGCCTGCACCAATAATGACAACATCGTAGTGCTTTTTCAGCTCTGTTGACGCGGGCGTGAAGTGATAATTTTCCGGATAGTCCTTCTTTAACCCATATTTTAATAGTCCAAAAGGCATGTGCCCTCCTTAAAACTTCTACAAGCTGATTCGGTTTTCATAATTCGGTGTTGGTGTAGATACTGGTGTTCAACGCAGTCTGTTGTTTGGCTGCTGCAACGGTGTTGTACATTAGGCATGCGATTGTCATCGGCCCCACTCCGCCGGGAACGGGCGTGATAGCACCGGCAATATCTACCACAGAGTCATAATCAACATCACCCACCAGTCGGTTTTTACCCGCTTCTTGAATGCGATTAATACCTACGTCAATTACGGTGGCGCCGGGCTTGACCCAGGTGGACTGCACAAATAGAGGCTTGCCCACGGCGGCTACAAGAATGTCAGCCTGGCGACATATCTCTGCGAGGTCACGTGTTCGTGAATGGGCGATGGTCACGGTACAGTTTTTCTGTAGTAGCAAGTTCGCCATCGGTTTTCCAACAATGTTTGAACGACCGACCACAACGGCGTGTTTGCCACTGAGGTCGCCCAGGTGATCCTCCAACAACATCATTGATCCGAGAGGTGTGCAGGGGACGAGTTGGTTTTGACCAACGGCCAGCGCGCCGGCATTCTCAATGTTAAAGCCGTCCACGTCTTTTTCGGGCGCGATGGCATTGATCACGGCCTTGTCGTTTATCTGGTCGGGTAGCGGCAGCTGCACCAATATTCCGTGAATATCATCGCAGGTATTTAATGTCTGGATTAAATCCAGTAGTTCGAGTTCTTCGCTCGTTGAATCCAGGCGATACTCTTTTGATTCAATGCCAATCTCCAGGCAGCGTTTGACTTTGTTGTTGACGTAAACTTGACTCGCGGGATCTTCACCCACCAAGACAACCGCAATACACGGCTGAAGTTTATTCTGTGCCTTAAGTAGCGTAACTTCGTCTTTTAATGTTTTGCACAAACGATCTGCAAACTGCTTTCCGTTAATGACCTTTGCCACTTTGTTATCCTCCATGAAACACAACGGTTTTGTTGCCGTCGAGAAATACGCGACGTTCGATGTGGTATTTCACGGCTTTGGCAAGTGCCATACTTTCATTATCTCGCCCCACTCTTACCAGATGATGTGGCTTGTAATTGTGATCAACACGCGTGAGTATTTGCTCGATAATCGGTCCCTCATCCAGATCTGATGTTACGTAATGGGCGGTGGCGCCTATAACTTTGACGCCGCGATGAAAAGCCTGATGATAAGGCTTGGCGCCCTTGAATCCTGGCAAAAAGGAATGGTGTATATTGATGCAGCGACCAGAAAGCTGAGAGGATAGATTGTTTGACAATATTTGCATGTAACGGGCCAGTACAACTAGCTTGGTATCGGTTTCGTCAACAATTTCCATTAATCTTTCTTCTTGCTGTGCCTTGGTTTCTTTCGTGACGGGTAGGTGGATAAAACGAATTCCCTCGCGCTCCACCATGGGTCGAAGATCCTGGTGATTTGAAACAACGGCCGTGACCGTCATATTTAATTCGCCTTTTCGGCGACGATATAATAGATCATCGAGACAGTGATCATATTTTGAAACCATAATCAGGGTCTTAACCGGTATCGTTGGATCGTCAATATTCCATTTCATTTCAAACTGTTGAGAAATGCTAATAAATGCTTCTCGCACCTCTTCTATCTCAGGTGATTTATCCTGAAGGCGAAAGACGGCGCGCATGAAAAATGTTTCAGTGGACTCATCGTCGAATTGCTCAAGGGCGCAGATATAGCAATCTCTTTCTGCAAGGAAGCTTGTGACTGCGGCGACGACACCGGCGCCTGCTCGGCAGCTTGCCGTTAGGACAAATTTATTTTCTTCATTTGGCATGGAGATCATATTGCTAAATACCTGATTTTTAAATAAGAGCGCTTGAAATGTCGACGCGTGACTCGATTTCCTGTCTCCGCGATGGCCGAAATAGTGGAGGTACTGAGGTGCTGCGTCAATTCAAACCGGTCTATATAAGTGAGACTAATAATTCTATATTGCAGGACTTATAGCGTGCTCGCATCAAGTAGCGCTAATGCTTGTCATTAATAATACTAATGCTGTTGACTTCATTACGGCTTAATAGGAGTCTGATTGCAGTCGTATCAGGTGCGCTAGAATTAGAGCAGTGATCCAAATGAATGCGTCTAAGAATATGTCTAGATAGACTAGTTAAGAAAAAAACTGAGCGAGTGAGTATCGAAAAGCTTAGTAAGTGGAATTCAGATCTTTGGTAATAATAACGACGAGAGGCGAGCGATGTTTAAAATTAAAAAATTAAGTCATGCCATATTTTCAGTGATGACCGCAGGAGCACTGAATACTCCAGTGTCTGCGGCAGACTATGAGAGCTTCACTCTTGAAGAGGTTGTGGTTACGGCCACCAAGCGTAGCGAAAGCATGCAGGATATACCCCTAGCGGTGCAGGCTCTCGGCGCAGAAGCCTTAGAGAACCAAGATGTTAATAACTTCGCGGACTATGTAAAACAACTGCCTAATGTGACGTTTGCGGGTCGGGGGCCCGGTCAAAACGATGTCTATATTCGAGGTATATCGAGCAGTAAAGGCAGTCTATTTCAGGCTGGCGGTATTGGTGCAGGGCCTACCGTGGCATTCTATATAGACGAAGCGCCGATCACGGCGGCTGGCCGCAATCTTGATGTCTACGTTACCGATATGGAGCGTCTGGAAGTACTGGCGGGACCCCAGGGTACTTTGTATGGCGCTAGTTCTCAGGCCGGTACGGTGCGCATGATCGCTAACAAGCCGGATCTGAGTGAATTTGAAGCCGGTATTGAGCTTATGGGTTCTGTTACCGAAAAAGGTGGGAATAGCTCGGGCCTGGAAGGCTTTGTCAATATTCCAATTATTGAAGACAAACTGGCGGTTCGTATTGCGGCCTACGACGTTGACTACGGTGGTTATATTGACAATGTGCCCGGCACTATCTCATTCGAGGAAAGTAACCGGATCGTTAATAAAGATGCCACAGATGTCTATGGTATAGCTAACAACGCCAGTCAAGTTAAAGACGATTTTAATGATTCCAGCTACACCGGCGCCCGTATTAGTGCCACGCTTGCAGTCAATGACGACTGGACTTTGCAAGTGGGTTATATGACCCAGGAGCTGAGTGCCGATGGCGTGTTCGATTATTCGCCGGATGTGGGTGATCTAGAGGTGCAGCGTTTCTCCCCGGACAGACTGAGCGATGAATTTGACCAGTATAACTGGACGCTGGAAGGGCGGTTGGCCGGGCTTGATATTATCTATACGGGCTCTTATCTTGAGCGCGATGTGGAACAGAGTATTGATTACGTAGGTTACACTATTGGTGGCGGTTTCCAGCCTTGGTACAACTGCACCTACAGTTCCGCAGATTGGACCGCACTCGAATTTGATATTAATGAATGTGCAGCGCCCTCGCAACGCTACTACGGGGTAAGTCACTCCGAGAACTCGCAACATGAATTGCGATTTTCTACGGATCAAGACAGTGACCTGAGATTTGTAGGTGGTGTTTATTATGATAAATCCGAGGGCGGTGTTTCTCAGAACTGGTTGTATCATTCGCCCGAGCTAGACGGTATTAGTTTTGCACCCAACGCGCCACATTCAGAGGCGACTGCATTTTTCGATCCAAGCACCCGTGATCCGGAAGTGGCTTTCTTCAATGACCTGATACCTGAGTCAGAGCAGCTCGCGTTCTTTGGTGAAGTAACCTACGATTTTTCAGAAATGTTAAGCGCTACCGTCGGCTTGCGACATTATGACATCGATATGGAGGTTAACGGTTCCTTCAACTTCGCCAGCTATGGATCTGTTGACCGCGATGGGGGTGGGACTCTGAACACCGTTGAGCCCGCCAATGAAAGTGACACCATTGGCAAGTTCACTTTGAACTACACGCCAACGGAGGACGTTCTTCTCTATGCCACCTATTCTCAAGGTTTCCGTCGAGGTGGGTTTAATCGAGGAGGCGTGGTTCTACATAGAACCACGGGTGAATCTCTATACCCGGCATTCTATGGCTCAGACACGATCGATAACTATGAATTCGGCTGGAAGACGACCTTGTTAGACAGCCGTTTGAGATTTAACGGCGCCGCATATTTTGTCGATTGGACTGAGTTGCAAATCGATATTTTCGATCAATCGATCAGCCGCTTGTTGTTCACCGCCAACGCCGGTGAGGCTCAGGTTAAGGGCATTGAAGGGGATGTTACCTTTCTGGTCACTCCAAACCTGACGCTGTCAGGCGCGTTCTCGTTAAACGATACGGAATTGACGGATCGACCGGCAGGTGCTGACAATCTTCTGCCTGTGGGAAGTGATCTTGCGCTTACGCCGACTTTTCAGGGTAACTTGAATGTGCGTTACGACTTTGACCTGGCGGGAATGGACGCTTATGCGCAACTGTCCCTGCAGCATCGCGGTGATGTGCATACGAGTATTGTTGTCGGTAGTGATCACGACTTATCCTCTTACACCATGGCCGATGCGTCCTTTGGTGTGGACATGGATCAGTGGAGCGTGAAAGCCTTTCTCAACAATTTAACCGATAAGCGATCTGAACTGTTTATGAGTGACCAGGATGATATTTTACGAACGGTGACCAGTCGTCCACGTTCGCTCGTGATGAAGCTATCCTACAACTTTTAGATTGTCAGTGAGTTGATCTATAATCAAGGACCGGGATGCTGTGTAGCGCTCGGTCTTTTTTTTGATAATCAGTAAGGGGTAGGGCAGTTTGAGTGTAAGCAAGAGTCGTGCTGTACCTGATATCGCCAATGAATTGCAGCTCTCGAAGCAGTTGGTCAATCGAGGTGAATTCAATGGGGCTATTGCAAAGTTAGAGGCCCTTTTTGATCAGGCTCCCGATGATCAGGACGTGCTCTATTTGCTGGCTGTCTCTTATCGATACGGCAATGATTGTCCGCGCGCATTGCATTTATTGGAACGCTTGCTGAGCCTGTTTCCCGAGTATGCAAGAGGGTATCAGGAGTGCGGGCATTGCCATTTGAAACAGGAAAATACTTCGGAGGCTGTGAAGGCTTACGAGCAGGCGGTGGCTCTCAATCCCGCACTGTTGGCTAGTTGGAAAAATCTTGGTGTGCTTTTCCGCAAACTCGGCGAGGACGAGAGTGGTAAGCGCTGTGAAAAACAGTCTGTCAATTTGTCGAATCTACCTCCTGAGTTACTATCTGTTACCAGCATGATTTATGAAGGAAAACTTTATCAGGCAGAGCATCTGTGTCGGGCTTTTGTTCAGAAAAATCGCCAGCATATAGAAGGAATGCGGCTCTTAGCAAAAATCGCCACTGAGCTAGGTATTCTCGATGACGCCGATTTTCTTCTCGAGAGCTGTCTTGAGTTTGCCCCCGATTACGTTACCGCTCGCTATGATTATTCTCAGGTGCTATTAAAGCGTCAACGTTTCCAAAAGTCACTGGAGCAGGCGGGCTTGCTGTTGCAGTCTCAACCCGCTAATCCGGCTTTTCGCTTGCTCTATGCTAACGCGGCGGTGCCAGTGGGGGATATTGACAAAGCCCTGGAATACTACGACCAGCTTATCAGCGAATTCTCAGACAATCTCCAATATCACATGCTCAAAGGGCATGCACTGAAAACTCTGGGCGCACAGAGTTCTGCTGTGAGCGCTTACCGGAAGGCGACTAGTGCTAAGCCGGACCACGGCGATGCCTACTGGAGTCTGGCCAATTTAAAGACTTATCGTTTTGAGGCCGACGAGATCGCACAGATGATAGAATCTGAAAGGCGTGAGGAAACGTCCTTGCAGGATCGGTATCAATTGTGTTTTGCCTTGGGCAAGAGTTTTGAAGATACCGCTGAATACGCCAGATCGTTTGAATATTATGAACGTGGGAATCGCTTAAAAAAATCCCAATCTGATTACAGTGCATCCAAGACTGAGTCGGAATTTTCTCGACAGCAGGAGATCTGTACCGACAAGTTTTTTGCTGACCGCGCCACTTATGGTATAGAGGGCCGTGATCCGATATTTATTGTGGGTCTGCCCCGATCAGGTTCTACACTATTGGAGCAAATTCTCGCCTCGCACCCCGAGATCGACGGCACCATTGAGCTGCCCAATATCCTGTCATTGGTCCAAAACCTGGCGGGCCGATATCGAAAGGGAGAGGAATCGCTCTACCCTTCGGTTCTACAAAAACTAACAAGTCAGCAGCTTGAGAAGATGGGGCAGGCCTACCTGGACTCCACTCGAGTCTATCGCAAGGGCGCCATTCATTTTACGGACAAAATGCCGAACAATTTTCAACATGTCGGTCTTATTCAGCTGATGTTTCCGCGCGCCAAAATCATTGATGCGCGTCGCCACCCCATGGCTTGCTGTTTCAGTAATTTCAAACAGTTATTTGGTGAGGGACAGGAGTTCAGTTATGGCCTGGATGATGTGGGGCGGTACTACAAAGCTTATGTCGGCCTGATGGACCATTGGAATAAAGTTATCCCCGGAAAAATTCTACGTGTGCGTTATGAGGACGTGGTTGCCGATCTGGACGGGCAGGTACATCGCTTACTCGATTTTCTTGGCCTGCCTTTTGATTCGCGTTGCACAGAATATCATAAGAATGAAAGAGCGGTGCATACACCGAGTGCGGAGCAAGTAAGGCAGCCAATTTTTCAAGTTGGGGTGGAGCAATGGAAAAATTTTGAGTCTCAATTGGGTCCTCTTAAAGAATCTTTAGGAGACGCGTTGAAGTATTAGAAAGTGAAAGTACACAGAGCCTGTTGACAATGGTGCCCTATAAATTAATTAACACGGAGTATTAAAATGTCCACTCAAACGAATCGTGGTGTCGTCTATAAGGGCGCGGGTAAAGTCGCTATTGAATCTATAGATTTCCCCGAACTATCAATAGGCGAACGCAAGTGCGAACACGGCGTTATCCTTAAAGTTATTACAACCAATATCTGCGGGAGCGACCAGCACATGGTGCGTGGTCGCACTACCGCATCCGCGGGCCTAGTGCTAGGTCACGAAATTACCGGAGTCATTCTTGAATGCGGTCGCGATGTGGAATTTCTTAAGCCGGGCGATTTAGTTTCGGTGCCATTTAATATTGCCTGTGGTCGTTGCCGCAATTGTAAAATAGGCCTGACAGGTATCTGCCTGAACGTAAATCCGGCACGCCCTGGTGCTGCATACGGATATGTCGATATGGGGGGCTGGGTAGGTGGTCAAGCAGAATACGTTATGGTGCCATACGCAGACTTTAATCTACTGAAGTTTCCGGATACCGATCAGGCGATGGAGAAGATCAGAGACTTGACGCTGCTGTCTGATATTTTCCCCACTGGCTTCCACGGCTGTGTTACGGCTGGGGTAGGCCCAGGTTCCACGGTCTATATTGCCGGGGCGGGCCCAGTTGGGCTGGCGGCGGCTGTGTCCGCACATTTGTTGGGCGCAGCTTGTGTGATCGTCGGCGATATGATTGAAGATCGTCTGGTTCAGGCGAGTAGTTTCGGTTGTGAAACGATAGATCTGCGTCAAGACGGTGACATGGAAGACAAGCTTGAGGCTATTCTTGGTGAGCGGGAAGTTGACGCATTTGTTGACTGTGTGGGGTTTGAGGCCCACGGCTGCGGTTGCAATCATCATGATGAAGCCCCTGCAACGGTGCTTAACTCAGCGATGCAGATCACACGGGCAGGTGGCCAAATCGGTATTCCCGGCTTATATGTGACAGAGGATCCTGGTGCGAAAGACGAAGCGGCCAAGGTCGGCGCTCTGAGCATGCGCTTTGGGCTGGGTTGGGCCAAGTCTCACTCTTTTCATACAGGTCAGTGTCCGGTTATGCGTTATCATCGTCCACTGATGCAGGCGATACTGTTTGAAAAAGTTAAGATCGCTGATGCTGTTAGCGTCCAGTTGATTTCTCTTGAGCAGGCACCCGAAGGCTATGCTGATTTTGACGGCGGTGCCGCGAAGAAATTTGTTATCGATCCACACAATAGCGTTGCAGCGTAATAAACTGAAATACATTATTGCGGGGGGAGCTCTCTTGCTTCCCTTGGCGACATGCCATATTTTCTTCTATAGCAGCGAGCAAAGTGAGAGGTATACGTGAATCCACAAGCGGTACTCAATTGCAAAATACTCAAAGACGACTGCCTGAGTAAGTAGTGAGCTTTTTCCAATCGCAGGTCTAGGTAGTGGGCCGAAGGGCTCAAATCAAGCTGCTGCTTAAATAATCGAGTTAATTGCCGGGCGGAAACACCCACCTTGTCGCCAATGTCTTTACAGGACAGGGTGTGCTCCAGGTTTTTCTGCATCAATTCGATCGCTTTCAACAGTTTTGGGTGATGAGTTTGGTGCCGTAACAACAGTTCCATGCGCTGTTTTTCTTTGGCGGCGCGAATGACAGGGTGAAGCGATTGTTCCGCCACATCTTTTGCCAGCTCGGGACCGTGTTTTTCCGAGATCAAATGCAGCATCATGTCTAAGCCCGCGACACCTCCGGAACAGGTCAACAGGTCTTGATCGATCTCGTATATCTCGTCGGACACGAGAATGTCGGAAAAGGATTCTTTTAGGCTCTCTTGGTTTTCCCAGTGAATGGTACAGTGACGACCCTTCAGCAAGCCGGCTCGCGCGAGCAACTCTGTGCCTGTCGAAACGGCGCCAATATTAATACGGTTTCGAGCCGCTATCTTTAGCCAGTTAACAACAGGCTCGGCGTCTTCCGCATAATTGTCTATACCGGACACAACAATCAGAGTGTGCAGGTCTGAAATGTCATTCAGCTTATGTGTGTTGGGAAAGGGGATTCCATTACTTGCCAGTATGGGGCTATCGGTAGGGCTGTAGATGCGCCACCCGTATAGCTCGTTGCCGCTAGCTCTGTTGGCCATGCGCAGAGGCTCCAATGCGGATGCAAACGATAACAGGGAAAAATTTGGGATGAGCAGAAAGCCGAAGATATCTGTGGACGGTGTATCCAATTGCATTACCTTGACCCTCCAATAATGTCTTCTATGTGACCAATTATGTCATCAATATGTCTCTTAATCTCGTAGAAATCGTCCAAAATTGGAAAATAATCTCACCCAATGAAATCGGGGTAAATCGCAAGCTCAAGCTATGAAAGAAGACATAGCCCTGCGAGGACGCTGGTTAGGTAGTCAGTCGTTTCTTCGAATGAGTGGATTCGGTAGGAATATTGTTGATGCCTCATCATTCAAACCCTCTGCCAAGGACAAATAAAAAGACATGTGCGAATCTGTGATTGCGTCATCAAAACATACTGATCAGTCTGCGAATGCGGTTGCTCTTAAAACTCGGCAAGCGCTTAACGAAAGCCGCTGTGGTCATGCGTTGCCACAGGCTTTTTATTGTGACGACGATATTTATCAAGCTGACTTAAGTGCTGTTTTTTTCCGCGAGTGGCTATTTGTTGCCAATGAATGCGAGATCTCGGATCCGGGGGACTATCTAACCCTGACTATTGATCGCGCGCCGATTATCGTGTTGCGAGATCGCGAGGGACAGTTGCGCGCGTTTCACAATACTTGCCGCCATCGTGGTTCGAGACTTTGCTCAGGTGAGCGTGGCAACCTCAATCGATTAGTTTGCCCCTATCATCAATGGACCTACGATTTGGATGGTACTCTTATGAGTGCACTCTACATGGATGAAGAGTTTGACCGCGATGACTTTCCATTGAAAACAGTTCACATGCAAAACCTGGAAGGTTTGCTTTATATTTGTCTGAGCGACACGCCGCCGGATTTTGAAAAATTTCGCCGCACCGTTACACCGTATATTGCGCCGCATCACCCAGCCAAAACCAAGGTTGCCTACGAGTCCACCATCGTTGAAGAGGCGAATTGGAAACTCGTGGTTGAAAACAATCGAGAGTGTTACCACTGCACGAGCGCACATCCGGAATTGCTGGTTTCATTAGTGGAAATGGCTCTGCCTGACGATGATCGAAATGGTGAAGAGTTTGACATCATGCAGCGGAAAGGAAAGGACTGGGACACCTTGGAATTACCTCATGCTCCGGCCGACGGTGGTCAAGAGTTTCGTTGTATTCGTCTTCCGTTTCGTAACGGCATTGCCTCGATGACGCTGGACGGTAAGCTGGGGTGTAAAAAACTTCTGGGCGACTTCACTGATTCCGATCTGGGTTCCGTGCGGATGTTTCGCGTTCCGAACAACTGGCATCACTTTTTGTCGGATCACATTCTACACTTTCGCGTATTGCCGCTGGGTCCTAATCGTACAGAAGTCAGAACGACGTGGTTGGTGCATGAAGATGCAATTGAAGGTTGGGATTATGAACCAGAAAGGCTCAGCGAAGTGTGGCGGGCAACCAACGACCAGGATCGAATACTGGCAGAAGAAAATCAGCGTGGTATTCGCTCGCCGGGTTTTGAACCTGGGCCCTACTCACAGGTTGCCGAATTTATGGTGGTTAACTTCACAACCTGGTACAAGGACACCATTGGTCGGCACCTTGACTTGATTGAGCAAACTCAATCCTCTTCCGTAATGAGTGTGTGATGACAAGTGTGAATACGAATTTGGCAAAACCCGGAGTGCCTAAGTTCAAAGTGAAAAACTTGCGATTAGTGCTGACCGAGAAGCGAGTTGAAACTGAAAACGTGATGACCTTTTATTTTCAGCTTGAGTGTGAAGATGGCAGTACTTTTCGTCACCACCCTGGGCAATCGATCTCGTTGAACATCCCTCTGCTGGGGGAAAATCTGATACGGACCTTTACTATCGCATCGTCACCTGAAGGCAATGGATGCATCGCTCTGACGGTTAAAGCCGCCGAGACCGGTCACGCTACACGATATATGCACGATCAACTACACGTGGGAGCCACAATAATGGCGCGCGGTCCATTGGGTGACTTCTCCCTGGTATTCCATCCTCACCAGCCCTTATTGTTGGTGGGAGCCGGCAGTGGCATGACGCCGGTGATGTCCATGTTGCGTTGGTTGCACCAGCGAAAGGAACCGGTGGATGTGGTTCTGGTTCAGCAGGCAAGTCGTCCGTCAGATTTACTGTTTGGCGATGAGCTACAAGAAATTGGGGCGGCGATGCCGAATTTAAAACACTTTGACTGTGTCTCCAGAGTCCCTCAAGGGCAGGCTTGGTCGGGTGTTCGTGGCAGGCTTCAGCGCCCTGGGATGCGTGCGCTGATCCCTGATTTAGGTCGTAGAACGGTATTTTGCTGCGGGCCCCAGGGATTTACTGAATCGATCCAGGCAATCCATCGAGCCGAAGGTGGTTTGCGCGAAGCGTTTCAAACAGAAACCTTTGGTGGCAGCGCCGAATTGGTAGTGGATACGTCCGTCAAACCTCAAGCGAATACTGGCGCTGGGTATCAAGTTGATATTGACGGCCATCATTTTTTTGCAGAGCCCACACAAAATCTGGTTGATGCTGCTGCCCTGAGTGGAATTCGAATTCCTACATCCTGTCGCGAAGGTAATTGTGGAACGTGTAAGTTGAAGCTCGTTTCTGGCGAGATAGATATGGCACATCAAGGAGGCCTGTCGAATAAGGAAGAGCAGCAAGGGTATGTTCTCGCCTGCTCTTCTAAGGCAAAGTCTGACTTGGTGGTGACCCGCAAATAACCTGCGGTGTTCATGGACTGGCGTCAGTTGCCATTAAAGGTCGGTTCTCGCTTTTCCAGCAATGCGTTCACCGCCTCAATGTGGTCTGCGGTTTGGTGACAACTTCCCTGGTAACTCGCCGAAAGCTCCAGCAGGGAGTCGAGAGGCGTCTGCAATCCTTCACGTAACAGTCGCTTTGCCATACGCAACTGTTTCGGCGGGTTCTTTGCAATTCGTTTTGCGAGCGCGCGCGCGCCCGGCAGCAACTCATCGAGTGGGAAAATTTTCGATACAAGTCCCCATTGCAATGCAGTGTGAGCATCGATAGGGTCTCCGGTAAAGGTCATCTCGGCGGCGCGCGAAAGACCAATCTGGCGTGGCAGTAACCAGGCCCCTCCGTCCCCGGGAATAATGCCGACCTTAACAAAGTTCTCGGCAAATACCGCCTCATGTGCCGCTAAGCGAATGTCGCACATTAGCGTTAGGTCGCATCCAGCGCCATAGGCAGCACCGTTTACCGCAGCAATAACTGGCACTTCCAGCTCCCAAAGTGCGCGGGGTATGCGTTGAATTCCCTTTCTGTAGTTCTCTGCAATAGTGGCGGCATCGCCTTTAAAAGTACCGACGCGGTCACGCATGTGATTTAAATTGCCTCCGGAAGAAAAACCCTTGCCCGCGCCGGTGATAATCACGCAGCGAACCGACAGATCGTTCTTGATGCGAGTACAGCAGGCGATAAATGCATCGACAAAGTCCATGTCGGTGATTGGATTGCGTAACGCTGGTTGATTGAGTGTCAAGGTCACAACGTGTTCGTCTTGTTCGTACAGTAATTTCTCGCTCATAGTGCCGTGTCCTCTCTACGTGGATGTTTTATGACAATGTTATCAACTAGCTATTGATGTACGTTTCTCTTTGTCGCCGTATATTGCCAGTAACTCCCTTTTGATGACTTTACCGCTCGGATTAGTGGGTAGTGCGGCCAAAAATTCGTATCTTTTAGGGCGTTTATAGGGCGCAATGTCATCGCTTGCTCTGACAAAGCTATCGATCATTTCAGCCGACAGTGTACCATCGCTGACGACAACAAAGGCGGTGACCATTGAGCCCCATTTGTCGTCAGGCAAACCGACCACGGCGGCTTCTTGCACACCCGGGCAGCGGTAGAGAATTTCCTCTACCTCGCGCGGATAGATATTCTCACCGCCGGAAATAATCATGTCATCTGCGCGGCCGTGGAAATAGTAAAATCCTTCCAAATCTTTGGAAAACAGGTCCCCGGTATAAACCCAGCCGTGCTTGAGTTTCTTGGTAGTTTCCTCAGGTTTGTTCCAATAACCTTCAGTCGCCTGTGGGCCTCTTACAATCAATTGTCCGATTTCGCCGGTATTGACGGTTTCCGAGGGGTGGACGTCCGCTCGAGAGCTGTTCTGAATCACGCGAGCCTCGGTTATGAGGGTCGGTTTTCCGCAGGAACCCAGCTTGTTCTGGGCGTCCTCTGGGTGTAGAAGCAGGGCAAGACTGGCCTCGGTCATACCGTAGCCGTTGTAGATATTTGCGCAAAATTCACTCGCCACTCGCTCCATAGTTGCCGACGAGATTGCCGCCCCCCCGGTCGTAATCAGTCGTAAACTCTTGACGTCAAATTTTTTAAAGTGCGGGTGAAAAAGTATTTCCTGAATCTGTGTGGGTACGGCGAACAGCGTGGTGATTTTTTCCGCCTCGATTGCAGCAAGGGTTTTTTCAGCTTCGTAAAGGCCCAATACGATGTTGGTACCACCCACGAGCAAATGGGGAATGAAATAGGCCTGCATGCCACCCACATGATAAAGCGGTGCTATGTGCAATGCTTTGTCATTTCTGCTGAGGCCGTATTCCATGACGCAGTTCATGGCGATGGCAATGTCATTTGCGTGAGTATGGATGACGCCTTTTGGCCTCCCCGTGGTGCCGGAGGTATAGACCAGAGCAGAAATATCATCGCCTTTGGGCGTAGAGCGCGTTTCCTTTCTGTCCTCTGTTTCCTCGGCGAGCGTATCGAAATGGTGATGTCTGGGGTCGACGTTTTTTTTGTCGTAAGCGCAGCCGATGAAGTCGTGAACAGACATCACGCTGGCCGCAATTTTACGGGTGTTTTCAGACAGGTCGCGGCCGTAGACAAGAACGCGCGCACCGGAGTCCTGGATGATATAGCTGGCTTCACCGGCTGAAAGCCGGTAGTTGAGGGGCACCGCCACTGCTCCCAGCACCTGGCACGCAAAATAGGTGGTCACCGAATTTTCCGAAGTTTTTACATAAAATGCGACGCGATCCCCATGGCGTACACCCAAATCGGAGAGCGCCTGAGCGAAGCGAAGGATACGCTGATGCCACTCGGAAAAGGTCCAGCATCGATTCTCATAGACTAATGCCATTTGGTTGGGGTGCCGCTCGACAGTAGCTTCTAGAATACGGGCAATGTTCATAGTGGATACTCTGGGTCAAGAGTCAAAGGTTTGGCTTAATCATTGGCATCTCACGAGCCGCGATCAGGTATTTGCACATTTCCGACGAGCCCCCGACAATGGGCAGTGCGCGGGCATCACGGTATATCTGTTCGGCTCGCCCGTATTGGCGGGTAACACCATCGCCGCCGAGGATCTGAACCGTGCGGTCAGCGCAATACACCGCCGTTTCCGTAGAGACCAGCTTCGCCTGCGCCGCTTCGCGCATCAGCGCTTTACCGTCTATCCCGGTATCGTACATTTTGGTGGCGCGGTAGGTCAGCAACTCAGCGGCATCAATTCGCCAGCTCATCTTCGCAATCATGTCCCAGATTAGTTGTTTTTGTCCGAGCTTCTGACCGAAACAAACGCGGTTCTGGGCGTGCTGCCTGGCGATATCGAAGGCCGAGCGGGCCACCCCGAGACCCGAGCCTCCTAGAATTGCTCGCTCGAAGTTGAACGCACCCAGCATGACCTGAAATCCGCGATTCACTTCTCCGAGAAGGTTTCCTTCGGGAACCCGGACTCTGTCCAGTATAACTTCACCGACGACACAGCCCCGGCGACCCATAAAGTCATAGCTGCGCGGGAAGCTTAAGCCAACTGAATCGGCGGGCACGGCCAGTGCCGTCATTCCCTTCTGCGGTGCGGCATTGGTGTCGGTAATTCCCCAAACGATATAGACGTCAGCTTTGGATGCGTTCGAAATGTAACGTTTAAAACCGTCGATGACCCATTCCCGGGACACTTCATCGAAGTGAATTCGGGTTTCCATGCCGGCACTGTCTGAGCCCGCATTGGGCTCAGTCATGCAGATAGAGCCAACGGCACGCCCCTCGAGGATTGGCGTTAGATAGCGTTCGCGGATCTCCGCTGTAGCGTGTCGGTGTAACGGATAAGCGCAAGATAATGCAGTGGCAATGGTCGTCTCAAAGGCGTAATTCAGATAGGCCGCTTCTTCCGATAGGATGGTGGCATGGGTGAGCCCAGGTTTGCCAAGTGAACCCTCATAGATATCAGCGAACATCAACTTCATGTAACCGGCCTCGCCGAGTGCCCGCACCACAGCTTTGACCTCCCCCCAGTCTGAGTTCTGCTCTATGCGCTTGCAACGCGGTGCTAATTCTCGATTAAGAAAATCACGGATCTCCGCACGGAACATTCGGTCAGCGTCACTCAGAAAAAAGTCGTGCATGTTGGTTTCCCTCGGGTTTATTGGGTGTGAGTTATAAGTCGCGAGTGAGCTGGTCTGGCATTGATTCTGGCGACGGTTCAAATCGATTTTTCATGTGGGGCAGTCTCCCGAAACATAGCGAGTGTAAAGACTTGGATGATCGGAACTCTGTTGGCAACTGTCAAAGCAAAAAAGAGTTTATAAGACGTTCTAATATGTGGCATTAGTAGGGCTTTGTGTGATGGTTTCTTGGATAGGACGTTTAGTTCTCATTAACCGTTCAATAAATTGCACTGAATTTGCAGAATTGGCCGATGTTTAGCGCTGTTAGACCGGCTTATGAGTTTGATAATCCTCGCTTATGGCGAGTAGTAATTCTTGCTTTCTTTATATTGATCCGAGATGCTACTCCCTGAATATGTCCGACCTAAGGCCGTATTGGTGGTATGTAGTAAAGTAATTTCCCTATATTTGTAATCGATCGATTTAATAGTTGAGTCCCTATAGTGAAAAAAACAACGTTAAGCAAAGATATTTGGTTCGGTATTTTCCTGTCGCTGCTATTATCTCCTGTTACACAGGCGGGGCCGGCATCCGACAACTTGCCAAAAGACAGCTTGTTATTCGAATTTCCTGTAGGTAATCCAGTCGACAATGCGTCATTCCTTCGCGGGAAAGACGCCATGAAAGCCGATCCATTTCACGCAAAAATCACTCTGAGACAAACACGCCTGCAGCTGGATAAGGATCTGTCACAGCCCGTATGTACGGGAGAGAGAGTGGAGATCGGAGGTTCATGTCGTGGAGGTTATGACAAGCGGATTTTCCCTGAGGTCACGCTTGAATTCTTCACATTCAAAGAACGTAGTAAGCTTGGTTCTGTACAAGTTGGCTCAATGATCGCTGAGGACAAAACAAAAACAGGAAAGAAAAGCTATTGGCAGGTGATACCCCAGTACGGTGATGTCTGGAAAGAGCCGGGAGATGATGGCTGGTCAAGAGCTTCGTTTCCGTTAATGCTAGTTAATAATATTGAAAATGTTGCACATCAAGGCGTGGGTACTTTTCTCTATAAAGACAACAGTGTCAGTAATCTTCGAGTTCAGTTTATTCAACAGTCGACACCCTGGAACACGCCAGAACATTTCCTGGCCTGGGGTGGGGTGAAAATGGAAGTCGTAGACGAAGAACTGTCAGGCTTAGTGAAAAAGCAAAATGCCGCGACTCAAGAGATTCGTCATCGAGTCGAAATGCGACCTCTGACGGAGCTTGAATCTCAGTATCCTACCGGCGCACTTGAAGGTTTTGGTGGGCCATTGAGAGAAAAGTGGATCACAATGAGGGCGCTCGTAAAGGGCGGGAAAATTTACTTTCGTTCCGCCAAAACAGCTTTCGGTGAATTTCCTTACCCAGAAGAAATGCGGTTTGGCATTCGATCTATGACCAAGTCGATTACGATCCCGCTCGCGTTAGCCAGACTTGCTAGGGTGTATGGTCCTTACATACTGAATTTAAAAATTAGCGATTATATTGAAGGGCTCCACCCTGGATATGACGATGTGAGGTTTATCGATGCGGCCAATATGGCGACGGGTATGGGGGGCGCAGGCGCTTTCAAAACATACCCTAATGACGGCTACGACGGATACGTAGACGTAAGCTACGATGACTGGTACAACGGTGCACAATCAAGCCAGGAAAAACTCGACTTCATCAATCGTGATACGGGCCCTTATCCGTGGGGGCCGGGTGTAGTCTACCGGTATAGGGATCGGGATCACCATCTTCTGGGTGCAGCAATGGATAGATTTTTGAAAGAAATGCGTGGTCCGCAAGCTGACATTTGGCAGATGCTGATAGACGAGGTTTTTTTGCCAATCCATATCTACCATGCGCCAATCGTTAAAACGGTCGAGCCTAATGGTACTCCTGGACTCCCCTGGTTCCATGCCGGTTTCTACCCAACTTTGGATGATATAGCGAAAATCGGCCAGCTGTATCAGAATCTCGGTCTCCACGACGGCAAACAACTGTTACATCCAGAACTTACGGCACAGATATTTAGCACTCAAGGTGCTTTAATAAAGGCACACGATCATTCTCTAGATAAGGCATTATCTAGAGAATTGAACGAGACAAAAAAAGAAAAACAAGAGCTATACAAAATGGCATTTCACTATGAGCCCTATTTAGACTCACAAGGACAACAAAAACATGTGCCCATGATGTATGGCTTCTCGGAAAATCAGGTTATTTTTCACCCGAATCGTTTTATATCTATTCGCCTGACTAAAGCATGGCCCTTACCCAATGATGAAAAAGAGACAATGGGATCGGCGCAAACCATCAAAATAATTAATAACCTTAAGAACGAAAGATAACGAAAAACGTTATCGCACGAGGAGAGAATCATGGTGTTCGGCCCCTACAGTGTCCTGGTAGACTTTGCCCTTATGTCGCTGTTGCTATTCATAGCACAGATCATTCGGGCGAAGGTTGAGTGGGTACAAAATCTTTACTTGCCAACAGCCATGATTGCGGGCTTCATGGGTTTGTTCTTTGGATCTTCGTTTTTATCCTACGTTTCTCCAGAGGCTGTTGCTTATGCGATTCCTTTTTCAGAGGAAATATCGTCTTACGCCTATCTATTAGTGGTTGTTCTATTTGCCTCATTATATATTGGCAACAATAGTGGACAGTCTTTGAGAGCGACTGTCTCTCAGGTGGGTGATACCTTCGCTCTGAATATGGCGGCAGAATTTGGTGGTTTTGGTTTTGCGCTGTTAGTAGGAGGTGCATTCCTGATGATATTCATTCCAGAGATTTCGAGCACTTTCCCACTGTTGCAACCGGCCGGATTTATAGGCGGGCATGGCTATGCGGCTGCGATAGGCACTACCCTGGAGGAATCGAGTAAAAGTGTCTGGGGGAAAAACGATGCAGTTGTTGTAGGGCAAACCTTTGCGACTATAGGGATTTTGTGTGGCATATTTGGTGGTTTGGCGGCCATTAAATACGCAACATGGAAAAAGTATACTCGCTTTGTAAAGGGGTCGAGTGAACTTCCAGAATCAATGCGTACCGGATTCATTGCGGCGAAAGATCAACGGACAATGGGTAAGGCAACTCTCAGCCCTGCGGCTCTTGACCCTTTAACCTGGCACGCCTTGTTGATTTTAATTGCGGCGGGTGGTGGCTATTTCCTATACCACCTGGTTAGAGAAGTTCTACCTGTCACCATGCCAATGATGTGCCTGGCTATGCTGTGTGGTGTTCTGCTGCAAAAAATATTGGTCGTAGCCAAGTTACAATATACCGTCGACAAACAAATTATCACCCGCATGGGGAGTTCAGTTACTGATTACTTGGTGGCATTTGGGATCGCATCGATTAAGATCTCTGTTGTCATCGAATACGCCATGCCGATCTTGATGCTCTCCATTATCGGATTTATTTTTCCTTTATTTTTTCTATTTTTTGTTTCAAAAAGACTGTTTCACAACTATTGGTTCGAACGTGGAATCTTTGTTTTTGGCTGGAGCACCGGCGTGGTCGCCATGGGTGTAACGCTATTGAGAATTGTAGATCCAGATTTTAAGAGTAAAGCCTTGGATGATTACAGTGTTGCCTACATTTTTATCTCTATGGTTGAGATTGGTATTGTTTCAATTTTGCCCTCCGTGGTTGCTATTGGCTTTGTGACTGGAAACTACTGGTACAGCCTAGTCCCGGGGGCAGTATTGTTGTCAGTTGGGCTGTTGTTACTTGTTGTCACAGCTAGAAGATACGGAGTTCAGAGTGGTGATGGCGCCGAACCTAGGCGAGATGAGGTGAATGATAATGATACAGATGCCGTTGGTATTGAATCAGGCGAAGAGACGGCAATTTGAAACTGACGAGCTAACTTTGAAATATTCGATAATTCGTGCATGGAAAACATTAATATTTATGCTTGATGAGATCCCTTTGGCGTGACTGTCGATCGAGATGGGGTACTAGGAGTTCATCGACGGAACACCAGAAATAGTTAGTCGCTGGGCTTAGAGCCGACATAGGGCTAGCTTTAGCGGTTGCGTCGCAAATAGATCTCGAGGACGTTAAGAGATCCGCTCGAGTAACTGGCTAATTCGCAAGACCCTGATTTTCTAGCGACTTGATAGCGATTCAGTCCAGAATGCTGGTTTTCGACTTACAATCTGATCAAAAACGCGTCGCAATGCTTTCCCAAGTGTCCCCAAACAATCCCCAGAGAAATGTCATCCCTACAAAATATTTGATTGTTAACTATTTTTTATTCAGTCGCACCAATCCATCATAGGCGCAACGGTGAACTTACGGTCTAGGGCAGGGCGCGAGGTGCCTGCCTGGATAGTTGGGCTCTGTGTATTTGTTGTAGAAGTTGGGAGCATTG
>Ga0105356_10000936_pt1 | contig 28581 bp, 32 predicted proteins | sample GOMGulsemesocosm_3_FD_83502 | JGI IMG/M metagenome (GOLD analysis project Ga0105356, IMG submission 83502) | Methane-oxidizing microbial communities from mesocosms in the Gulf of Mexico - GOM9D Gulf of Mexico | ecosystem: Environmental > Aquatic > Marine > Cold seeps | place: Gulf of Mexico... | reverse complement strand
GTTCTGGTTCTGGTTCTGGTTCTGGTTCTGGTTCTGGTTCTGGTTCTGGTTCTGGTTCTGGTTCTGGTTCTGGTTCTGGTTCTGGTTCTGGTTCTGGTTCTGGCTCAGCCTTTGACTCTGACTCAGCCTTTGGTTCTGACTCAGCCTTTGGTTCTGGTTCTGGCTTTGGTTCTGGCTTTGGCTTTGGCTTTGGCTTTGGCTTTGGCTTTGGCTTTGGCTTTGCAGGACCTTCAGTCCCGTCCAATACCTTGCCCGGTTTTTTGTTCATCCAGAGATAAAAACCCAGCAAGCCAAACCCACCTATCAAGCTGACACCCATAACAACCAGCCACAAAATACTGCCTGTCTCGTTAACTTCCTCGGGGGTAACTGTCTTCTCAGACAGAGATTCGTCGCCGGAAACTAACGCTTGTTTTTTTCCCTTTTCAGAATCAGAAGTCTGCTCGGCTAACAATATTGATTCGCGTAACTCAATCAATATCGGCTTGGGTTTAAAATCAATGTTGCGTCCTAAAGTTGTAACGCCGGTAAATTCAAGCTCCACACGAAACTCGCTACTGACACCATCATCAACAAGGCTTAATTGCCACTGCTGATCATTGTTTTGGTTTACCGTACGAAATTTCTTTTTATCGAAAGAATCTGTAATCGTCGCTGTCAAACGGCTTTTATAAACTTCAATATCACTGTCTTCAGGCGTCACAGTAACCAGGTAACTTTTTTGATTCTCAACCTGCTCAGTACTAACAGCTAACCCTAACAGTGGATAAACCTGTAACGGATAATCAACGGCACGATGATGTTCCAATGTCTTTTGCGAAACTGTTAATTGATAGCGCCCTGCCTTTGTAAAGCTCTGTAGGCGAACATCTGGCTCTTTAAGAGACTGCTTGTATATTTCTTCACCTTGATAATTCAGGCTGGCAATCATCTCATGCAAGGCATCGGCACTGTTCACCCATGGACGCTCACCAACCACATAAGTAGGCTCTAATCCTCTGACCTTTAGCTGTAGTGCTGAATCAACATAAATACGACTCTGTGATGACAAACCGGAGGGCAGCTGCCAAAGCCCAGGCTTAGGGGAATCGAAGTGCTTTAAGGTGTAATAGCTATCGGCTATCCATTCAATCGTTTTTCCGTCAGGAGTCTGTACAAGCTGCTTTTGGTTCTTGGCAGGGCCCACAAAAAGACCAGTAACACCCTTCACACCACTATCAATAACGACCTGATTATTTTCAATCGGAATATAATTTTGCAATGAATAAACCTGGCTCAGAGTGAGCGCAGCTTTTAACAGGGATTTTTGATCAAAAGCCTCAAAGGGAATGCCACCTGTTTCCTTCGCGAGTGTTGTTAATAATCCTTGATCAGCCTGTTCAGTCAGTGCCAGCGTATGGACTGTATAACCAGCTTCCCGTAATTTTGGTAATTGTTTTCGCAGTAATTCATGACGTTCTAGCGCATTAGCATCGGCACCAGAATAAAGATTAATAGCCCCTGCACTTAGTAACAAAATCGAACGTTGATAACCACCATCTTCACGTGTTTGATCAAAACTGGCTTGTCGCATGACCGCCTGAATATTGCGATGAAGCGCTACGGGTTTAATCGTTTGCAACTGTACCTTGGCATTATCTCGCCAAGCATCATTAACGGTTTGATGTTTTACTAGGTGATTAACGTACTTCCCATAGCTCCAAATACCCGCCCGGCTGCCATCAGGTAAACGATCAACCAGCAGTTTCAAGGCGTTAATAAATTCCAGCTCAGGGAAAGCTATTTTTGATTGTTGAGAAATATCGACAAGGATACGTAAATCAACAGGCTTACGCTCAGAGCCCTCGGCCATCAACAAACCTGGCGAGAACAAAAGGAACAGAAAAATAACAATTCTGTTTTTTATCATTAAGTTAGAGCTCTTATTTAAATTTAATAATTATATGGAGTATTAACTATAAAAGTGCAGTTTTATTTTTCTTCTGCCCCGGTAACCGGGGTTTTAGCAGTCAGTTTTCCCCTGATGATACAAACAGGGATAAGCAATAACAGCAGCCCTGCATAAACCAGTAAAATGTATTTTAGACCACCCCAGACACCTGGCCAGCCCAAAGTAAGGCCATCGGATAATACCAGCATTAAAGCGGGTGTCAGATCCATTTGCTCGGTAACCAGTTTGGCCGGAGTGAACAACAATGCCGCTAGCAATGCCACTAATGCCATAACCACTTCCACTACTTTGATATAACGAAACAAACGCCAACTCAGAAATAACAGCCCAATAGCTGCCACGATATAAAGAGCCCAAAGATAATAATAAAACTGACTCATAGGGAAATAGTTTCCAGAAATAAAGGGGGATTCAAAGTCTCAGGACAATGAACTCAGTTCGGCAGAATAAACTCCACATCGGAGCTTTGATCACTTTTCATCAAGATGGCCAGTGCATCTGCAACCGACAGGTTATTAAATAGCACTTGATATAAACCATTCACCAGCGGCATATAGATACCCATTTCATCGGCTTTTTGCTTCACCAACTTTAGCGTATTAACCCCCTCGGCAACCTCTCCCAGTTCGGCGACAATAGTTTCTAATGTACCGCCTTTTCCTAAAGCGTAACCGACACGATAGTTTCGGCTTAGTGGTGACATACAAGTGGCCACAAGATCACCAACACCCGCTAGGCCGATAAAAGTCATGGGATTCGCACCCATTTGAACGGCAAAGCGGCTCATTTCCGCAAGACTACGAGTAATCAACATGCTGCGGGTATTCTCTCCCATACCCAAAGCAGCGGCTAAACCGGAGATAATGGCATAAATATTTTTTAGTGCGCCACCTAGCTCAACGCCAAACATGTCATTACTGGCATACACACGGAAATAGTCGTTTGCCAGCAATGCCTGAACTCGGGTTCTGAGCTCATCACTTTCACTGGCAATGACGGTGGCTGTAGGCATGTGCTTGCCTATCTCTTTTGCCAAATTAGGGCCACTCAACACACCAACAGGTTGACCATTAGTAGCTCGTTGTAAGGCTTGGCTCATCAACTCAAAACCGCCGGGCACAACCCCCTTAGTAGTACTAACCAGGAGCTGATCTGGCGATAAATAAGCGGCCATCTCTGTGACAACGCTAACAAAAGCGCTACTAGGTAGCGAAACTAAAATAAGCTCAGCACCCTCCACCACAGCTCGCAAATCTGTATTTGCCACCAGATTCTCATGCAGTGGGTAATCAGGCATGTAGCGCTGATTAATATGGTCAGTATTTATTGCCTGAGCCTGAGTCTCATCACGCAGCCATAGCCGGGCCTGGTGACCATTCTCTGCAACGATATTAGCTAACGTGGTACCGAAACTACCGCCGCCAAGTATCGCAACCTGTGTTTTATTCATTACGCAATATTCCTTATTTTCGCATTCAATAACCTAAGCCATAAAATGGCCGGTTTGCGTCTTATCAACAACCTTATAAATCTAAAAATTTCTATTGAAATTATAAGGTTATAGCATTTTTATTTTTTTGGGTTTAGACTCCTTTGCAGACTAAATTGAGAACCAGTCCCATTGGAAATTAATTAGTCCAATGGACGCCCCCAAAATGGCGTCATTCTCAATTCTGCACGGATGCCAGGAATTAAAAAATTTAGCAATAGATGTACAACCCCATTTTATGGGCAAGACACAGACAATGCGAGCATCCAAGGATCAAAAGACTCAACGTATTTTGGTATTAAATGCCAAAGGTGGCTGTGGAAAAACAACAGTAGCCACCAATTTAGCCTGTCAATTTGCCAACGAAGGCCACAGTACAGCTCTTATTGATTACGATCCACAGTGCTCAAGCTCTCAATGGCTAGAAATTCGCCCTAGTCATCTACCTGTAATCCATAGCATTTCTGCTCACCGAAACAACATGCGCTCCACCAGCGTTTGGCACTTGAAAGTCCCCACCGGCACCACCCATATCGTAGTTGATACACCTGCCCGCCTGGAAGACATGACCGCAGTTAAGTTGATCCGAGAAGCTGACACCGTACTTATTCCGGTAATCGCATCACCTATCGACATTAGGGCTGCTACCCAGTTCATCGAAAAGCTACTGAAATCACCAGAACTGAGAAACTCTGACAAACGCATCGCAGTGATTGGAAACCGATCTCGAAAAAACAGCAAATTCTATAAAAGCCTACACACCTTTCTGGAAACCTATAACATCCCTTTTTTAAACAGTTTACGCGCCACACAAAATTATGTTCTGGCAGCAGAAAAAGGCGTTGGTGTTCAGGAACTTAAATTGAAAAGTGCTCAACCTGATGTTGAACACTGGCACTCATTAGTGCGTTGGATCGAAAAGGACTATTCTCCGCAGCCTTACGCCTAAAGCTGCCCTCAGTTTGATTTTAAAACCCTATCTCACTGGCCCCGTCCACACCCTGCCTCTTTCAGGTTTTCGTGTCACCTCTTAGCAAACGAATAACACCTAATTAAATTCAACCTCAATCCCCAATATTAACTTCATCACTTTTTAAAACTGGCCATTTCAGTGGCTAGCGAACAATTATCACTAATACGTCGAAACCATTTATACATGGGCTGAGGCCCGTCATTATCAACATTAGGAGCTCCATACTCCGCCAGTATTTCATTGATATTGGCTGTCCGCATTTCCACACTAAAACGGGTACGATCGCTAACATTCTCCACACTGGCATGTAAATGCGCGCTGGAAAAACACAATAAATCACCCGGTTCGAGCATCACTGGACAAACATGACGATTGTCCACGGGTTCAGAAGGAAGAGGTACAGAGGAATACGGAACCTTGCGTTCCTTATTGGGCAACAGGTTACGCTGTCGAATGTATTCATCAATCGACCAGGTGGCCGTATCGTTAGCCAAAGGGCGTTGCCAATATTCAGGATAAAAAGCCATGCTACGTTCAGGCGTGAGCAAATAAATAGGCGCCCACCAGTTCAATTGTGCGTCAATTGTTGCGCCCCAGCTGTCGCGATGCACATCCACCCAACCACAACGCCCACCACCGTGTGTTCCTCCACAAGGTACAGCTCTTAATGGGAAATGATCCCAATAGGTCGTGTCTTGATCAACGCCCACCTGAGCCAGCGCTTTAAAGAATAATGCCTTGGGTTCCAGGCTCGAGCGGAACTCATGCTGCGCCTGACCCATCAACTCCAGGTAATCCGTTTCATCCAGACGCTCTTGAATAGTTGTCGGATCGCCTTCACCCAGATATTTTTTTAACAATTGATCCGTGTAATTAATCAGTTCATACATCGCAGGCACATCGCGAAACAACAGTACCTCGCCATTAAACAGCATTTTGCTGCGCTGGCGTTCGTTAAGGTGGTGAGGGCATTCAGTTAATTGCATTGAGAAACCTGATACGTAAGAGCCTCGACAAATTATGCGCTATTACCAAAAACGACGTATACTATTTTAAGACAAAAAAAAGGCACAAACCTCGAGGAGGCTGCGCCTAAAATGACCGGTAACCAAGGGGACGATTAACGGCTTACTACAATCAACTTAATGTTAGGGGGAACGCTAAGTTGTCTTACAAGGGTGTTTTAAGGCTGATTGGAGCCTAATTACGCTGCTACTGGCAGTGTAGGTTTATCGCCATTGCTGCCATCATTAATAGCCTGCTTTTGACAAATAGTTACGTTATTCATTGCCTTCAACTGTTTTCTAACAGGTACATATTTTTCCAATTTGATTTTGCTATCAGTTTTCATCACTGAATCTCCTTACAATTTTGATTTGCTTAAATTTTTTCTGAGCTTTCCAACTCGATGAGGGCATTATATTGATTTACTAAAAAATGATAATCCCGTTTATTTGCAAATCACCTTTACCAGATAGTAATAATAAAAGTTAATTACTCTGACAATTACGCAAATGTTTATAAAGCACTAACAAGGATCGTCTTTAGAGAATTATCAGCGGTCCGCTGACCACTAAAAAGCCCACCCAATCCAACAAATCGGCCACTCATTGCAACATTCATTTTTTGAAAGTTAATTGCAGCGACGCTTTCATCCTGATTGCCAAAAAGACCACCCAATCCAACAAATCGGGTACTACTTGCACGATATTGATACTTTACCGACACTTTACTTTCATCCTGATTGCCAAAAAGACCACCCAACCCTGCAAATCGAGCACCGCTTACAGCACTTCCATCGCATGCGATATCTGTACTATTTTGTTGGTCACAACTGTTGCCCATCGCTGTAGTCGAAAAAATCATGAATAATGCTAATGTTGAAATAATTTTTTTCATTGGAAGATCCTGTTAAAAAATTCTGGTATTGGTAAATCGACTCTTTTTTATGAGCAGCCCGATTCAATAAGGACCATTATATTTATTTACAAATGAATGATAATCGCATATTTTTACAAATCACCTTTACCAAATGGTAACAATGAAATTAAGTAATCCGAAATATTTTAACGAGTGGTTTTGGTGTCATCTGCAAGGTCTTTAACGTTAATTGCATGCGCTTTTGCTAATTCAGCAGCAATCTTATCTTCCGTTCCATTACACTCGGAGTGAGCCAAGCCACCTCCAATACGGTCACCCAACATGGGATCCATTGCTAAGCCATATTTTTCAAACTCGCCGCGATAGACAACATTAGTATTCACCGGGTTACTGAACTACAGTCCCAAAAAACTGCCGCCCGGTTGAGTTGCCGCCCACATATTCAGTTCCAGACCACCGTTTACTTCTCCGCTGGTTCTGTTAACAACGCTTTTAAATGCACGTTCCAATTGCTGCTGGTTCGGCAACTGATGGCAGCCGCTTGCGAATACGTTGCCTTAAACAACAACCAGTAATGCGATAATAGAAATCGTTTTTTTCATTGAAATATCCTTATTAAGTTTAAGTATTAATTACGTGGGGTTTTGTAATACAAGTTGCTGACTAACTCAGCGTGCATTTAACTGGCTTAAGCGGCTCCGGTGATGTTTCACTCAACGCTTCGGCAACCGAGATCTCATTCACACGACAGAGCGCATTAAGCGGCAAATCGTTTGTCTCACAGCCGTAGGGGGTTTCAAGTTCTTCAGAGAGTGCGTCTAGGTCAAAAAATACATAAGCGACAACGGCAGCAAAAAACGGTGCAAACCAGCCCACACTTGAAGCCAAATCAAAGGGCACCAAAAAGCAGTAGAGATACGCAGTGCGGTGCACCAGCAATGAATAGGCAAAGGGTAATGGTGTACTGGCAATGCGCTCGTCCAGCGTACGCACGCCGATTGAATCAATGTCACCTGCGCGATACAACGTCCCCAGACGTTTGCCCATATTTCGCAGCATAAAGTCAGCCGGATTGACTGCCGCGTCAGCTTGCTCCGCCAACTCCTTGCCAATAAAACGTACCGCATCATCGGTGGCCTTCGTTTTGCGCAAGCTACCACGCAGACAATGGGAAAATGCAGCGACATCATTCAGCAGGCCTCGACGTTCTGGGTGATTAGCGCCGATCAGCGTTTCGGTAGTACGCCCTAAACTACGCACATCGTAAACCAACTGGCCCCAATGGCCGCGCGCTTCCCACCAACGATCGTAGGATGCGTTATTACGAAAGCCCAGGAACAATTACAGCGCTATCCCGAACACCGCAAAGGGCGGTGACCGCTGACAGATCAACATATTCGGCATGGTATAAATATTTCACTGCCACGGAAAACAGTGCGACAACCGCAAGCTGCGGTAAAATGAGTGGCACAATCGAGCCCCGCATTAGAAAGAGCAGCCTTCCAGGCGAAAGGTTTATCTCGAAAGGTCATAGTTGGCCCCTTCTAACAAATCGTTAGTTGGACTCAGAAAAGTATTTAATAAAGTAGTGTGGTGTCTCTACGGAGAGAGGAAAAGCGATTATAGGCATCGATCAATGAAAAACGTCGGCCTTAGCTCTAAAGCAACTAAATCAGACAAAACATAAAAGTTGGCGGCTATCTCTAGCGAGAATAAATGCCACCAACCCTGTCTTTGGTCATGCGCTTACGCGAATGCATTACGCAGCTTCAAGCAGTGTCGTTTTGCCGCCAATTTGGCTGCCATTTATTGGCTGCTTTTGGCATACGTTTGTTTTGCTAATTGCTTTCAGCTGTTTTCTAACCGGAATATATTTTTCCAATTTAATTTTGTTATTTGTATTCATCTTAATACTCCTTAAAGTTATGTTTTCCTGTTGCTTACTCGCTTTATTGCCAGTTTGCTTACCAGCCTTTCGACTTGATAAAGGTATTATATTCATTTCATACAAAACGATAATCCGATATATTTGCAAATAACTTTTACCAGCCAGTAATAATAAATTAACTTTATTATGGCTTGCTCAAGATCTTAGAAAGGAGCCAACATGTTTAATTGGGAAGGCGTCACCGAGTTTGTGGCAGTGACCGAAACAGAGAGCTTTACCGCCGCCGCCAAACAGCTTGATATCTCGACTGCACAGGTCAGTCGGCAAGTCAGCGCGTTAGAAAAGCGGCTGGCAACCAAACTTCTTCACCGTACAACACGCAAGGTTTCAGTTACTGAAGCGGGCAACATTTACTATCAGCGTTGCCGACAAATTCTGGAAGATCTGGAAACCGCAGAAGATGCCATCAGCGATATGCAGAGCCATCCTACCGGCAAGCTTAAAATCACCGCGCCCGTCACCTACGGCGAAGCTACTATTGCACCACTGGTCAACAGCTTCCTGGCCAAGTATCCTGACCTTGATGTGGAGATCAATCTGAGCAACCTGAAAAAAGATCTTATCGAGGAAGGTTTCGACATCGCCATTCGCCAGGGCAATCTGGCAGACTCCACCATGATGGCTAAGCGCCTCGCCTCCCGAACCTTCTATGTCTGCGCTTCACCTGCGTATCTAGAAGCACATGGCACACCCCTAACGCCCCGCGATCTGGAAAAGCACAACTGCCTGCAAAGCATGAATGATTACTGGTATTTCCAGAAAAATGGTAAGCCGCAGAATATCCGCCTCAGCGGCAACCTACGTACTAACAATGGCCATGCATTATTGGATGCCGCTTTAAAAGGCATCGGTATCGTGCAGCTGCCGGGAGATTACGTGTGTAGTTATACCGACACCGATGACAGCCGCCTCACCATATTATTGGAAGACTACCGCGCGCCGGATCAAGGTGTGTGGGCCCTATACCCTCAAAATCGTCACCTGTCGTCTAAGGTGCGGTTATTGTTGGACTATCTCGGTGAACAATTAGGTGACCCTTCGGCCTAATTTGCCTGAAAAGAAATGAGCATGGAAACTAACAGAATAGAGGCAATAATTTTTGCCGAAAAGGCTGATAAACGGGAATTTAGGCATAGCCAAGGAGCTTCCAGCTCGACACTCAACGGTGATGTTGAAGACCTGAGCCTAGTGCGCTCAGGTCTTCAAGCATCTTAATATCTCTGGCTAATTCGGCAGCCAGCGCTTTTATTTTACCTTGCTTCATTGCCATACCCATTACGATTCTCCATAAGGAAATTAATCAATCATAAGTAGATACACAAATTCAATTTACAGACTCACCTTAAAACTATTAACCACATCTCTTAACTCTTTCTGAGCCTCCACCAGAGCAGTTACTGCTGCCATGGAGGCTTCAGAGTCAGCAGCAACATTATCGGCTAGCGTACTAACACTCATCATCCTCCCCGCAGCATTCTCTGTAGCAGACTGCTGCTCTTTAGTCGCTCTAGTAATAAACTCATTCAGCTCTGAAATTCTAGAAATAGCCACCGATACTCGATCTAAGACTTTATTTGCCTTATCTGCGTTCTCCACACCTACCGCAGCTTGCCTACGATTAGCTTCCATTACGTTGACTGTTTCTTTAACAGCATCTTGTAACTGATCAATAATCGCCTGTATTTCCGTCGTTGAGGATTGAGTGCGCGTAGCCAAAGTTCGGACTTCATCAGCCACCACCGCAAATCCTTTACCATGCACTCCAGCCCTTGCAGCTTCAACAGCCGCGTTAAGTGCCAACAAATTAGTTTGCCCAGCAATACCTTTAATGACATCCAGTACGTTACTAATACCCTTTGCATTTTTGGTCAACTCACCCACTGAGAGAACACTTGCATCAATATTTTCTGAAAGTTTATTAATGGATGACACCGTTTCATTAACAGTATCCACTCCTTCAGCTACGGCTAGTTCCGCTTCACGAGCCGTTTTCTGCCCATCTTCAGTACTTTTAGCAACACTTGCAATACTACCTGCCATCTCTTCTATCGCTGTCGCAATCTGGGTTGTTTCTTCTTGCTGCTGAGCAATTTTATTACTGGTTTTATCACTCATATCAACCAGTTGATCAACACCCGACGAAAGGCCATTACCAGCCCTTGTTACTTTCTGAATCGAGCCCTCCAACTTTTCAATAAAGCGGTTAAAGCTTTCCCCCAAATGGGAAACCTCATCATCACCCGACTCATCAAGTCGTTGGGTCAGATCACCTTCACCTGCACCAATATCATCAACAGCATGATTTAATGAGTGTAATCTTCGTCCAACGGTTGCCGCATAACTCATAACGATTGCCGCTACCAGTAATACCAACACCACAGCCAAGATACCGACAATAATATTACTAGCGCTCTGTCCCACAGCCAGCTGTCCCTCAATAACACTCTCAACTTCAAGCACCCCTCTCAAATCACCTAGTTTCCAATCCAGCTTTGGGCTTTCGGGGTGAGAGTTATGGCAGCCCACGCAGGTGTTGTTAACCATCGTATCCCCAACCGCAACACGCATCACTGCCTTGCCACCCCGCTCCTCCTCTCGGAAAAACACACCACCAGGGGTTTTTTCTAAATACTCCCACGCTTGATTTTGAAACTCATCAAGCTGTCGGCTTGACCGATTGGGGAAAGGAAACCGGCTATATAAATTTAGAACGATACCCTGCGTTTTTAGCTCATCGCTGAGATCATGGATCATTGTCGCAGGCAGAGGAATACCCAAATCGTTACCCTTATGGTCAATCATTGGCTTTACGCCATCCTGCTTAACCACTTTGGTAATAACATTTCCCGTGTAATATTTACGCAAAGCTTTAAATTGACCAACGGTCGTTTTAGCGCCACCTACCGCAGCATCAATAGTCATCGACTGAAACTTCCACGGTATAAATAGCATCAAGCCGACAATCGTAATACCTAGAAGCAGAATAACGGGGATGGACATTTTAAAGCCGAGACTACGAAAATTCATAATATACCCTGTAATTATTAGGGATAGGAAAACTACCTGCTAAGACAGTTCCAGCATCATATCGAACGTCAAGCCCGCCAACAGCATGAAAAAATACACCCCACTTAACAGAATTTTAATGGCCGCATCGTTCATGCTGTTTGATGAAAATCAAAAGTAGAAGTTTAATATTTGGAGCCCTGCTAGTCTTATTGATACCGGTAATTGAATAGGTACGACCTACCCCCTTTCCGATCTTTACACTCAATAAAGAAAAGACACTTTAACCTGCAACAAGTCGAACACTACTGCCTTCTCGACCAGTAATTACATCCAGTCGTTGCGACATTTGCTCTTTGAGGTCTGGCACATGAGATATCACACCCACCATGCGACCAGACGCCTGTAGGTCAATCAAAGTACGTACCGCTAAATCCAGCGATTCGGGATCAAGGCTGCCAAAACCTTCGTCGATAAACAAAGTATCCAGTCGAATACCGCCAGCATAAGCCTGCACCACATCAGATAGGCCCAACGCCATGGCAAGAGCCGCCATAAAGCTTTCACCACCTGATAGCGTCGCTACGGGGCGCACTTTGCCGGTGTAGGCATCTTCTACCTCAAGATCCAGGCCGGAGGCTTTATTACCCTTGCTGCGATCTTCCTTGCGCAACAACTGATAACGGCCTTTGCTCATCACGCTGAGACGCTGGCTGGCTTCCAGTAACACATCATCCAGCAACACACTGAGTACAAAACGCTGCAGGCTGACCTTATCGCCTGTCTGGCCGTTAGCCACATCGCTGAGCGTACCGATAACTTTGTATTCATCCTCTAGCACTTGGCAGTCGGCTTTAGCCTCTGCAAGCTTATTCTGGGTGTTTTGTAGTGCGGTGAGGCGCTTATCCAAGACTAGCCAATGCTGTTCGGCGTCACGCTTGTCCTGCTCAGCAACCTGCTGTGCGATTTCAAATTTAGTGATATCCGGTTTCTGCTGTCCTTCAAGGGCCTTTTTCTGCTGATCAAGCGAGCCACTGACACGCTGACATTCGGCATCAAAGTCTGCGATGCCCTGCTGCAAAGTTGTAAAATCAGCCTCACTCAAACCGGCCTTGTTATAACCCTGCTGCGATTCAAAACAACTAGCCTGCAAGGCAGAAGACCAGGCATCACAGGCCTGTTGTAACAACTTCTCAGCTTTCTCTTGAGCTTCGTTAGCCGCTTTTTCGGTGGCTTTTGCCGCCTGCCATGCGGCACTGGTCAGCTCGTAAGCTTCTCGGGCTTGCTTGATCCGTTGCTCGAATTCGTTAATCGTATTCTGAACTTGAACAATCGCCACCTGCAACGCGCCCGCTACGCGATACGCTTCTGGCAACTCCTGCTCAGCCGCCGCAACACGCGAATTAGCCGTTGCCAGTTGCGCGGAAATTTCGGACACCTGCTTTGTAGCCGTATCCAAGGCTTTTCTGCCCAGCTCTTCGCTGGTTTTGAGTTCACCGTGGCGTTTTTCCAGGACGAACAGCTGTTGCTGCTGCCCCAGTAACTTCGCCACATCCTGCTTGACAGTATCGTACTGTTGTTGCAGCTGCTCTACCGGCAGACTCGCTACGTCAGCTAACTTGGCCGATGCCTGATCACACTGTTTCTGCAAGCCATCTAAATGACTTTTAAGACCCGCGTAGTTCTCACGGGCGGCAGTCAGCTTATCTAGCGCAAGTTGCTGATTATCCCTGGCTTGATCCAATTGCGCTTGCGTAGGCAACGGCTGTTCACTGTGAGTAGGTTGCGGATGTTCACTGCTGCCACAAACCGGGCAAGGTTGTCCGGCATTTAAATCCTGAGCAAGAATGGCCGCCTGTCCTTGATGCCAAGCTAACTCAAGTGTTTTGGTTTTCACTTCGAGTGCCTTGTGCTCATCACTGAGCTTTTTGCCCTGCTCTTTGGCCTGATCGAGTTGCTGTTGTGCCTGCTGAACCTGTTTCTGTAAATCCAGCAATGCACTTCTGTTTACCAACTGATCCGCTAAGTCTTTCAGCTGCAACTGTTTCGCCGTCAAAGTACTTAATTCGCGCTGAATGCTCTGCTGCTCAACTTCGGCTTTTTCACGTTCAGTGGTGATTGTTTTTAGCGACGCTTCAGCCTGAGTGGCATTTTTCTTTACCGTACTTTCTTCATTCTTAGCCGCACCTAAAGCAGTCTGAGCCTGGGCTAATTGTTCGCCGCGCTCATGATAACTATGGAGCGTTGTGAGTTGCTGTTTGGCGGCATCCAGTTGCCCTCTTTTTACTTCGGCTGCTTTGTTAGTTTTTTCTGCAGAATCAAAAGCCGTTTTACAATCACCCTGCTGTTGCGCGGCCTGTTGCAGTTTTTCCTTTGCCTCAGTTAACGCCTGCTGACTCCTTTCGAGCTGATCAAATTCTGGTTTGATCTTTAGTGTCTGCTCGGCTTGTTTCAACTGTGTCCGCTGAGTTTCAACAACACCCTTTTTATCGACCAACGCCTGTTGTTGAGACTCGGCTTTAGCCAGATTCCCAAAGCTAACCAGCAAGTTATTCGCTTCATATAACTGTTTCGAACTATCCAGTAATATACTGTTTTTATTATCTTTTAATTTTATCGCCTCGTCGCACTGAGGCTTTAGCAGCACCAACTCATCAATTAGCGCTTGCTGATTTTCCAGTTCGGCACTTTCAAGTATACCCACCTGAACCTGACGGGATTTATCCACCTCACGGCGTATTTCAGCGGACTGGGATTTAAGATTATCCTCGAGTTTTTTGTACACCTGCGTTTGAAAAAGCTGACTAAAGATCTGTTCACGATCCTTGGAATCGGCCATCAACAACTGTCGGAATTTACCCTGCGGTAATACCATCACCTGGCGGAATTGGTCAGCATTGAGACCGGTTCTATTTTCAATTTCAGCGGTGGCGTCTTTGACTTTTCGCGCGACAATTAACTGCTCTTCTCCAGCACTGTTCAGTGACCACAATTGTGCTTCGGTAGAATGGCTTGTGGTGCCCTCACCGCGCAATTTAGGTTTCTGTTGCTCCGGTACACGACGAATGCGATAACGCTGTCCAGCCAGTTCAAAGGTCAGTGACACTTCGGCCAGTGTTTCAACTGGTGCAAGGTCACAACGCATCTGACTGCCTTCACGTTCATCGCCAGTGGTTTGTCCGTAAAGGGCAAAACAGATGGCATCGAGAATGGTGGTTTTGCCGGAACCCGTCGGGCCATTAATCAGAAACAGCGGAGCATCGCCAAACTTCTCGAAATCCACCGTTTCTGTACCAGGAAACGGGCCAAACGCGGTCATGGTTAAGCTGATAGGACGCATCTACTTCCCTACTCCCTGAAAGCCAGCTTTATGAATATCAGTCAATGCATCTTTAATAATGTCACTTTGCTGTTCACTCAGCTCGTCACCACTGATCTGTTGAAAAAAGTCACCAAACATTTCCAGCTCGCCCTTTTTCAGTTGCTCACGTAATAGTACCCGCTGCTCACCAGTCGACATCAAACCCGGGCGTTCAAGGTGCAACACATTGGGGTACACCGCCCGTAGCTTGCCCATAATATCGAGAATGGCGTGTGTATCGGTGAGGCGAACCAATAGATAATCCCCGTTATTCGGATCATTTTTGCCCTGCTCCAGCAGCTCATCCAGCGCACCAACAAGCACCCGCATATCCCGCAGTGGCTTGAGTTCAACCTGTTCGATGGCGCATTGTCCATCGGCATCCAGTTCAACCAGAGTTACCGACTTGTGATGATTCTCTTCGGAGAAGGAGTATTTAAGAATCGAACCTGAATAACGAATATGCTGCGCGCCCTTAAACTGTCGGCCGTGCAAATGTCCCAGCGCGACATAGCTAAAATCCATAAAATGCTTGGGCGACACACGATCCGCGCCACCAATCGACAACGGTCGCTCTGACTCACAATCATCACCTCCATCAAGGAAACAATGGCTCAACACCACACAGCGGCGTTCAGAGCCATTATGCTCATGCACCTCTGTTACCAAATGCGCCACCGCCTCATCATGCGTCGCAGTATCTACAGCAAACACATCACGCACCGTAACGGGATCGGCATAGGGAATACCGTAAAACGCTACGTCCCCAGCATTATCTGAAAGAATGGTGGGTGTCTGTTGATCCAGCAGTGGCCCAACAATATGCAGGCCTGCACCCGCTAACTGGCGTGCGCCAAAGCCCAAACGTTCAGGGCCATCATGATTACCAGCAATCATAATCACCGGCACATTCAACTCCTTACAAATACGGTTAATCACTTCATCAAGTAACTCAACCGCATTAGCGGGCGGCACGGAACGATCATAGATATCACCCGCCACCAGCACGACATCCACCTGCTGTTCGCTAATCAAATCTGTAATTTGATTCAGCACATGGCGTTGATCTTCCAGCAACGAAACGTTGTGAAATTGCCGACCAATATGCCAATCGGAGGTATGAAGTATGCGCATTGCGTTTGTTTGCTCTGTTATTGGATAAATCGAGTTATTCCTGCCGATAAAATGCGGAAACGTCGTTCTCGGCAAAAGGCTGAGTATAACTGATCAGGGCTGCGGAATCGGTGCTGCGCGTAACGAAAATATACTTAACAAACGCTAGTCCGTTAAAACTGAATAATTAAATACTTGGGGCCGCATTCACAGTAAAATTTTGACATCTAACGGGTATCAATTTTAGGGAGCAATATGCGAATTAAAGGGAAAATAACATCATGGAATGATACCAAGGGATTTGGCTTCGTTACGCCTGCCGAGGGCGGAAAACAAGTCTTCATTCACATCAGCGCCTTTAGCAACTGTGGTCAACGCCCCGAAGTTAACCAACGGATTTCCTATATCTTATCCACTGATAAACAGGGCCGAACCTGCGCAATAAAAGTCGCTCTGGCTGGCGATAAATTCAAGAAAAAAAACAAACGTGACAGCAACTCGTCCCTCCCAATCATGGCAGCGATACTTTTCTTGCTGATAGCCTGTATCGCAGTACTTATCACAAAATTACCACCGTTGATTCTCGCCATTTATGTTGGAATTAGCCTGCTTACCTTAGTTATCTATGCAATAGACAAATCAGCGGCGAAAAGAGGCGCATGGCGAACTCAAGAAAGCACATTACACTTGCTATCATTAGCAGGAGGCTGGCCTGGCGCACTGATCGCCCAACAATTATTGCGCCACAAATCAAAGAAAAAAGACTTCCGTGTGGTTTTCTGGTCAACCGTATTAATAAACTGTAGTGTTTTTATTTGGTTATTAACGCCAACCGGCCTGAGCGGGTTACAGTCTCTAATTGCAAACGTTACGTTTATCCTGCCAATATAAACACTGCTCAGATCCAAAACCCACAAGATAAAAGGAATTTATCATGACTAAGCAACCACATCCCAACTTTCATTTTCAGGTGGATTGGGGCGGCAGCCGCCTCGGTTTCAGTGAAGTTTCCGGGCTTTCAATTGAAATTGAAGCCATCGAATACCGGGAAGGAAACAACCCCGAATATTCAGTCATAAAAATGCCTGGCATACCCAAGTTCAGCAACATTACGCTCAAACGTGGCATCATTGCTGGCGATAACGAATTCTATGAATGGCTCAATACTATCAAGCTCAATCAGGTCGAACGGCGCGACATTACCATCAGCCTGTTAAATGAAGAGCATGAACCCGCCATGGTCTGGAAAGTCAGCAACGCATTCCCGGTGAAGATCGAAGCACCCTCACTCAAGGCCACAGGCAATGAAGTGGCGATTGAAACGCTTGAAATCGCCCACGAAGGCATCACCATAAAGGCACCCTAGGTGAGCTGGTTCACAAACCGGCTGGAATCGCTATCGATTCTTTTTTTCAAACGGCCTGACGTCATCGTTGATTTCGTTTTTGATAACGGTCAGCTGCACGTTGTTCTCGCTAATCAGGGCAAATCTCCCGCCCAGCGTATTCGGGTAAAGTTCCACCAGCCAATGAATGGCGTAGATGGCCGCAAAATTGTTTCAGAACAGGCGTTGTTTCACAGCACAGAATACCTGCCTGCGGGAAAACAAATCCGCACTTTTCTAGACACCACACAAGCCTACTTTGCCCGTAAAGAGGCTTCACACATCACGCTCACCGTGGGCTTTGAGGATCGCTTTGGCCGCCACTACCAGTACGACATCAGCCACAACCTTGAGATATACAAGGACATCGGTTACGTGCAGTAAATCTCCGCCAACAGCAGGTTGGTATTGCCTAACGGGATAAGGCAGAATGGCCCCATGACAGATTCAATCACCTTATTTTCCCCATTAGTCATCAGCATTGCGACCTGGGCCATCATTCTCTGGGGCGCGCACTGGTTGTTACTTTCTCGCCAACCAGACCTTAGTAACGAACGTAAGTTACCGCGTCAGCTGATCATCTTTTTTATGACAGTTGTCGCCATCATTACTGCTATTCTTTCCCTGCCCATCAGCGACTCATCTCGCAATCAACTACTGGGCTTGATAGGCCTAATCATCTCCGGTGTTGTGGCCTTTTCATCCACCACGATTGTCTCTAACCTAATGGCGGGCTTGCTATTACGCATAACCAAACCGTTTCGAATTGGCGATTTTGTCAGCGTCGGAGAACACTTTGGTCGCGTCAGTGAGCGCGGCTTATTTGATACCGAAATCCAGACCGAGTCACGCGAACTGGTATCGCTGCCTAATACCTACTTTATCAACAACCCCGTCACCACCACGCGCAACTCCGGCACCCTTGTTTCACACACCCTCTCGCTGGGTTATGACCTGCACCACTCCAAAATTGAGCCGCTGCTCATCCAAGCCGCTGAGCAATGCGGCCTTTCAGAACCCTTTGTGCAGATCACCCAGTTAGGTGACTTTTCCATCACCTATCGCATCGCTGGGCTTTTAACCGAGGTTAAACAAATGATTACCGTGCGCTCAAATCTTTGCCATCATATTCTGGATGTATTGCACGACGCTGGCGTTGAGATCGTCTCACCGACCTACATGAATCAACGCCCATTAGGAACTCTTGACAGAGCCATTCCAAAGGTCATCCGCACAGCGTCCCCAACCGAAGAAACAGAACCCAGCTCAAACGGCCACGACATTGCCTTTGATAAAGCCGAACAGGCAGAAAAAATTGAAACTCGCCGAGAAAAGCTCAAAGACGACATCAAACAACTCGAGTCATCCCTGAAGGAAGCTTCTGAACAGGATGCAGAGGAAATCAAAGATCGCATTCAGAGCAAAACTAAACTGCTTCAAGCGCTTGAAAAGCGTGAAGAACAAAGCAAAGACGCCCGATAAATCATCCGCATGAATCACGAATATCTCTTTGTATACGGCACCCTGCGCAGAGGCGCCACATCACCAATGGACAAACTGCTGGCGCTCCACTGTCAGTTCTTCTCAGAGGCGTTTATGCAGGGCATGCTCTATGATGTGGGCGGTTATCCGGGCGTCACCGAATCCGTTAAATCGACGGATAAAGTCTATGGCGATCTTTATAAAGTCCAGTGGGCCACCCAGCTATGGCCTAAGCTGGATTACTACGAACATTGCTCGAATGCTTACGTAAAACCTCATCAATATGCCAGAAAGAAGCGGGCCGTATCGCTAGACAATGGCGAGACAGTTCAGGCCTGGATTTATCTGTTTAATTGGAAAACTGGCGGGTTACTGAAAATAGCGTCCGGTGATTATTTGAAATATTTAACAGAAAATCGCTAGAAGTAAGGTAGAGGTATCTCTTTTATGGGAAGTACTTTGCCGCTTTTTACCGTTTAGAATCCCCTTCATCCCGCATTTCCAAAATCTTCCCCAAAAATAACCCTATTTCAAGGCGATCTGGACATAATCTCATTTCTTCAGCCAGTGGCATGAAAGCTGCATTTGTTTTATTTGATAAAACAATAGGAGTCACTCGTGTCCATCAACATCTCACAATCCAATACAGCCTTGTCGTCCAGCAATAGCAACACAGCCCAGGCAACTTCTACATCAAGTATTGGAAAAAGTGACGCAGTTGACTCTGCAAATAAAACTGATAACAGTGGCACAGCAAAAGACATCAACATTTCGACACGTGCTCAGAAACTACAAGAACTCAGTAAAGATTTTTTCCCTTCCGGACCTCAGAGCTTAAAAGTAACGCCTCAGTTTATTCAGCGACTTCAGGAGTATGGATTTATATCCGCCACTCAAGCTGAAAAACTAAGTCCTCAATTGGAGACTGCTACGGCTCAATCAGGCACCAAAACGGTTGCCGAACTTAAAGGATTTATCGAAACCCTAAACAACAAGCTTGAAAAAGAATCCCCAAATCATAGCTTAATCGACACATTGAATGAGTCTAAATCTGTATTGGAGAGTTTTGATAAAACATTGACCTCCCCTAAGAAAACCAATTACTCCAGCTTAATCAATAAGCTCACCGAGTTTGTGAATTCCTCTGACACGAACACACTAAACCAAAGTGATAAAGATGCCCTGAAAACATTAGCCGTCACCCTCACTATTGCCGACAAACTAGGTCCTGTCGAATCAACAACGAAAGAAATCAACCAATACCTATCCATACTAAATCGCTAATCGAAATACCCATATACTGGGCGTGTAAAAATTCAGATTATTTAAAAAACTCGGTTGGTTTTTCAAGCTCGTCTATTCCCGCGTCTATATCGTCCAACTTGGATGCAATAACCACCCTTGCGTCCATTAATCCGCGATTATAATAATATGAACCAACTTCTTCGGAGAAAAAATCCAGCAGAAACTCCGCATCAAATTGCCCAATATCCTGCCCCAGCTCTAAATCAAAGTACTTCTTAATTTTAGTGACTATAATTTCTTTTTCAGCCTTCAAAAACTCAACTTTACTCATTGTTTCCTACTTACCTCTTAACTATTTACAGGTGTAAATTCTGACGCCCAAGACGTATCTGACGTTTCCCCTATCGCTTCAATCGCTTCTTTAATGTATTCAATAAACACTGAGACCTTACGAAACAAAAGCCATCGCTTTGGGTACAACACATAGACACCAAAATCCTCATTCTTCAACAAGGGGAAATAAATGGGTTAATTCACCTTTCTACACAAACCAAACTCCATTGGTTATTTGGCAGTCAACAGAATCCAGAGCCATATGGATAACCAAACCGAGTCCCACATAACGTAGCTTTGGCACAAAACAAAAATCGGCACAAAGGTATGCAGTGGATGAAAGCTAATACTACAACGGCCAGCATCATAAATAGGTGACGCTAATAGATGGTCAATATCTACAAGCATTGTGGGCACATTATCGAAGGCCATGCTCATGCATTTGAAACTAGATGAACAGTTAATGCCTGTACTTGTAATCCAGATGTCTGTCTACGGTAGACTCTCTGGCAGCAAACCCTGTATTAAAATTAAAGCGCCGGTAACTTAATCATTAACTCTGAAACTAATCCAAAGTATTATTTCCTCTTAGACACTAATATCCTTTCGAATTGAGCTACTAACTTTCCAGGTTCAGGTCACAAAAAATGCTAAACAAGATCAGGTATTTAAAACGTTTTAGAAAAATACTAAGTGAAAAGCCAGATTACTGGTATCTGCCTGATGATAATTTAGGATATATCCAAATACCAAAAGTAGCTTCTCGCTCAATACGAGCAGCCCTTATCTCGCATTTCAGCGGTGAAGATGCCACTAATTTCAGCAAAGATAAGTTAGATGAGTTCTCAAAAATCCATTCATCACATATCGCACAGCAAGATATTCGCAATCAAACACCGAATGCTTTTATTTTTTCATTTGTACGCCATCCTTATGAACGAATCTGGTCCTGTTATAAAAATAAAATTCGTGGTCAAAACATCCGAAAAAACATCTTTGCCTGCCATGACATTAGCTTGAATGATAGTTTTGATACCTTTGTTGAAAAGATCAGCAATATTCCCGATTCCGAAGCTGATAGACATTTCCGTTCACAAAGTTGGTTTCTAATGAACGGCTCAACGCCATTAGTTGATTTTGTGGGTAGAATGGAAAACATGACCGCTGATTGGGAAACCCTTCGTCAACGCTTTAACTTACCCAAGATCCCTCACCGTAACGCTACTAGCGAAACCACCGGTTCTCTAAGTGACAGAAATAAACAATTATTACAGAAACGCTATCACGAGGATTTTGTAAACTTTTATCCGGATCAGTATTAAAAGTAATCAGCAACCTCCACCCCTTTTATTTTCGCTAGATTAAGGATTGAATAACTAACGTAGTCTCGTCGACAGAACCCTTCTTAAGGGTGAACGACTAGCCCATCATTACGATTCCTTTACCGGCGCTCTCATTTAAATCATCCACCACTATATGAGTGACTATTGGGCGTAACAGGATCAGTTAAACAGGCTGCTACACAAACCAAATTCCATTGGTTATTTGGCAGTCAACAGAATCCAGAGCCATATGAACAATCAACCCAAGCCCCACATAACGTAGCTTTGGCACAAAACAAAAAACAGCGTATACAAAGATCGGCACAAAGGTATGCAGTGGATGAAAGCCAATACTACAACGGCCAGCATCATAAATAGGTGTCGCCAATAGATGGTCAAGATCCACTAACATTGTGGCGATCATGACCAGATAGGCGAGCTTCCAATCTCTGCGAAAGAAAAGCCCAACAATAATAGCCGGGAGAATAAAGTGCGAAATGATATGGATACTGAGCAGCCTCTTTTAGGCTAAAGAAAGGCCGCTATGTGCGGTAAATCGTTTCGATCAGGTGATAACCAAACTTGGTCTTAATCGGTCCGTGAACCTTCAAAACCGGCTTTTTAAACACCACGTTATCGAAGGCTTTGATCATCTGACCGGGACCAAACTCGCCTAAATCACCGCCCTTCTTGGCAGAATTACAGGTCGAATGCTTTTTAGCGAGCATCGCAAAGTCGGCACCACCATCAAATTTCTTTTTGATCGCTTCAGCTTCTTCTTTGCTTTTCACCAAAATATGTCGTGCGCATGCTCTGGCCATCAGTTACTCAGCCTCTTTGACTCGAACTTTACTTTTGTCGATTTTGGTACCGTTAAGGGCAGCAATTACCGCTATAGCTTCATCATCGTAAAGCATTTCAATAAAAGCAAAGCCCTTCGATTCACCCGTGACTTTATCTAAAACCAGGTCGCAAGATTCAACTCTACCGTGACCTGCAAAAATAGCCTTTAGATCAGCTTCCTTTGTCGTACGTGCAAGGTTTCGAACTAATAGTTTCTTCATGGGGTATCCGTATTTTAAGGCGTGGGTGCAACGTGCATTGCCGCGGATTATCACAGAATACCCAAGGTAATCCAAATACTGCCTTACCTGATTTACTCCACCACTCTTCAAATAATGCCCTTCAGCGTCAATGTATCAAGTACCATTTTTTGTCGTAATGGCAAATCGACCTGATCATTAATGATCATATGGTGCGCGAAAAGCCACACCTCATCACCCACCTCAACGTACCCTACATACCAGCCATTTTGACCTTTCCAGCCGGTTTTAGCCCGCAGCGTATAAGCTGGAGTTTCTTCAACTAACATGATCTCTTTAAGGATTTTAATGCTACCGGGCTTAACAGGTAACTGTTCCAAATAGACTTTGCGCAGGAAGTTAATTTGTTCTCTGGGTGAAACCCGTAAATCACCTTCTAACCAAAAAGTTATGACATCCTGCCCTGTCTTTTTATTCGCATACTCAAACACATCAAGGTAATGCAGATAACGTGCGCCACCTATCTGCGTAGCAAAACGTTGATAACACCACACACATGAACGAGCGAAGGCAGTAGCTAAGGTTTGATCTTGATTCCACGGCGCGTATCGTCTCTCGACGCCATCCCACGCAATGATTTCAAACTGGTCTTTAATCACCCCTTCTTCCAGGACAATTAGTGTATTGGGGATTTTAAAGGTTGATGCTGGAATATGCGCCTGCTCAGCTTTAGCTGAATTATTAGTGTATTGCTCAACACCATTTAACGACTCGATCAGCAGCGAGCCTTCAACCCCTTCGTTAATAAAGAGCTGCTCAATATCAGCATCCTCTGCCAACAGCATCGAAGAAAACAACAGGAAAGCCGTACTTAGAAATACGCGTTTAATCATAAGAGGTTATTCACAATCGTTCAGGATGACGGATCTAACTTGAGTGCTGTTATTGATATCCCGGCTTTGACGAATCAACTCATCACCAACAACCGTTTGCGAAGATTTAGCAATCCGATCATAAAGCACCACATTGACCGTCGCGGCTAAATTCAAACAACCGCTGGTGGGGATATACACCACCGAATCAGCCCTATCGATAATAGCTTGGCTGATGGTGCTGTCTTCCGGTCCGAAGATATAAAAAGCGTTATCCGGATGCTCAAACGTTGGCAACGACTCAGCGCCCTCCACCAATTCGACACACACAATTTTGGCGTTTTCCGGCACACTGTCGAGAAGACACGACACGCCAGTTAACGGAATATTCAGGTTCTTCTTCCGCGTATCCGTATTGAAGCGCTCGGCGCGATCATATCGATCACCCGTATAGAAAACCGCGCTCGCCTGAAAGCACCCCGCCGCACGCATAACCGCGCCTACATTGGTTGGGCTTTTTGGCCTGATCAGACCAATACTTATTGATAATTTATTCATGTAACTCGCTGTTTAACAAAAAAATAGATGGGTATTCTACTTAACATCACCGACAGGCTTGGCCCTTTGCTTTGCTTGTTTTGAGAAGGGTAAAATTAGTAATCGGTCGATAAACAAATCACGTCGCGTCCGAAAACGGTCCAGCCCCAGCAACATATCCAGATGCCCTTTTTTGGGCTGCGCCACGTAGCTGTTAAATATATGGTCCCACCAGGGAAACACTATACCGTAATTGCTATTTGTTTCCGGTTTATCAATGGAGTGATGCACACGGTGCATATCCGGCGTAATAATAAAGCACCTCAGTAAGCGATCCAGGCCTGCAGACAGCGCAATATTACCATGCGAGAACAGACTCACCGCATGCGCCACGATACTGTAAATAAAAACGGCCACCGCAGGAATTCCCAACATGAAAATGACTATCAGATTAACCCCCAGACTAATCAAAACCTCCAGCGGGTGATGACGTACATGGGTGGTAAAATCAACATCAAGATCAGCATGATGAACCAGGTGACAACGCCATAAAATCAGATATTTGTGATACAGCCGATGTACGCCATATTCCATTAAATCCAGTATCAGCACACCACATACCAGCTTAAACAGAATGGGAGCGCTGAACAGATTGAACAACCCAATACCCTGCGCCTCAAGGCGAAGCGCCAGATCAATACCAACTATTGGCAGCAGAAATCTCAGCAAATAGCCGGACACCACACTAAGGCCAATATTATTTAACCAGCGTACCGCATAGGAATGCTGCAACACTCGCTTTGGCAGCAACAGCTCAGCCACAAAAATCATAGCAATGATTATGTAATAGACATAAAAATAAATGCCATTGTAATCAATGTTTGTCAGACTATTTTCCATAGAAAATGAATCCATGCCTCAAACCATACTCGCTGTCATTATGGCGTTTTTTGTAAAACCTTGACCAGCAAAGAAGTGCGACCACCAGCCAATAAGCGTCCATTTTCTTTACATGAGGGCCGTTCCAAGCACAGCCATATTTTGTAACAAAATGAATAATATAGCGTTTATTTTTAATGGCGTACTAAATGCATAGTTCACTATGCGTTAAAACTAAGCAGGACAGAACCATGAAAAAGCTATTAGCGTTTGCAACTCTCGCGATGATTGCACCAGTAACACTGGCAGGTTTACCTCCAACTAATCTACCAGAACCCTCAACTTGGGCTTTGTTTGGTGCAGCAGCAATCGCGGTGTTGTTACTGAGTAAGTTTAAAAAATAAACAGATCTCCTCGCACCACTTGCAGCCATTTGGCCCCCTAGTCAACTGGTTGCCTTTGTGTATCTGATCGTTATGAATTTTAAAGCTGCGCTGATTTATTAATGTTCAGAAATGGCTGTCGTGAAAGCCCCTCACATAACCACCTCAACATTGCTCGTATTTAACTATGGCGAATAACATTTGTTTCCACAGCGCCTTCTAATTTTTGAAAGTAGCAATGCTATTTCTCGCGCCCTAACAAAAGAGAAAGTTGACCCACCATAAAGATGCATTTATTATGCATGTTATTAAATACGCATTTATTATGCATGTTTATGAGGCGTGTAATGTTATTAAAAATAACGTATGCACTTCGACTAGCTGTACAAAAACAATTGGGCCTAGCGGTAAGGTAATCATGGCAAATATCGATAATATTTTAGATCTTAAGAAAGAAAATAAAACGCCCGCAGTGTGGCGTCAGGCTTTCCGCCCTTTTTTCCTGGCGGGCACGTTGTTTTCTATTCTCTCTTTAACGACTTGGGTGATGGTACTAAGTGGAAAACTAGACTTTCAACCCTATGGAAACATTACTTTTTGGCATGCTCATGAAATGCTATTTGGGTTTGTTGGCGCGATTATCGTTGGTTTTTTATTAACAGCTGTCCAGAATTGGACGGGGTTGAGGGCCACTAACGGTAAACCTTTGGCCGGGCTCTTTACTATTTGGTTAGTTGCTAGGTTGTTAATGGTAGCAGGGCTGGAATCCTATCAATGGCTATTGGCTTCAATTGATCTGTCCTTTTTCCTTGGTGCCGGGTTACTGATGGCTCAACTGGTTGTTAAAGCAGGCAATTACCGCAACTTGTTTTTTGTTCCAATTCTAACCCTGCTAGCCCTTGCAAATTTACTCACGCATTTATCCATTATTTTACATCGCCCGCACTATTTTACCTGGGGCGTATACGCAGCCATCATGCTCGTGACTTTATTGATGGTCGTGGTTAGCGGGCGAGTAATGCCGATGTTTACTGCCAATGGTACAGGGACTAAAAAAACTGAGCCCTTACCTTGGTTGGAAAAAGCTGTCCTGTTATCGACAGGACTCAGTGCCCTGTTGTTTATTACTAACAGCACATCATCACTACCAAATAATATCCTTGTGGCTTTGTTTGTAACTGCTGCTCTGGCTAATGCTTATCGAGCACTTCGTTGGCGTCCACAGATTATTTGGCAGACCCCGCTGGTGTGGTCACTGCACTTGGCATATTGGTTTATCCCACTGGGTTTCAGCCTATTAGCAATGCATTTCGCGGGCTTCGAAATAAGCCTAAGCACCGCAATACATAGCTTAACGGCTGGTGCGATGGGTTCATTAATTCTTGCGATGATCTCCCGCGTGTCCCTAGGTCATACAGGTAGACCATTGAATGTACACAAATGTATTCCTTACGCATTTGCTTTGATTGCCATGGCAGGCTTTAGCCGGATATTAGTCGGTTTCAGCCCAAGTATTTTAGGGGGTAATGGTTATATATTATCCGCTGCATGTTGGGTGCTCGCTTACAGCGCATATTTGATTGTTTATTTTCGGATACTCACCACGCCAAAACCTGACGGAAGACCAGGTTAACCACATACATTGTAGAACTCAGCGAGCAGGCTAAATCAGGGAGGGAATCATGGATTTCAATAAGCGAAAAGAAAACTCTGGCATGGTCTGCACCTGTAACGAGCTGTTTCGTAATGAGCTAATGGAATCAATCGAAGCAGGTTGCGATGAAGCCAAGGATGTTATGTTTGATCACAGCACACAGTTTCGCTGCTGTGAATGTAAGCCCATTATTGAAGCCATGATTACAAAGCACAACAAATCGCTATAACGTGCATCTTGTGCAATACAAAAGGGGGAGTAAAACGACTCCCCCAACGGCCCAATCATTGAAAATGAAACGCAAAGTTACAGCACTTTAGTTAAACTGAACGCACCACGAATCTGGCCTAACGAATAGCCCGTCGCCATATCCTCCGGGTAACGCTCTGCAATCGCTTTTTCTACCTCCGGCTGCAATGAGCCGCCATGACAATTAAAACAAAGGCCCTGCACGCCCTGCGCCTTCATAAAGCGGTATTCATTACCAACAACCTCCGAAAACATCATTCCTGAAGCTTTCTCGCCGTTTGCCTGCCGCTCATCAAACTGTTCCAGCACCATGCGCTCAAACGTATCAGGCGTTGCACTGCTTTTATTGCGAGCCTTCAAGCTGACCCGTTTAATATCCCAACCCGTTTCTGCACTCAGCGATGCCGCAATTTTTGGCGCCTCAACAGAGCAAATATCAATCGCATGCACAAAACCACCCGATTGAATCGCACTCTTTAGTTTCGGTTTTAACGTGCCCGCAAAGGTTTTAACAATTTGAACAGCTTCTGCGTCCAATGCCGGCTTGCTCTCCCCGCCCCCAGCTACCACCTGAAACGACATCCCGGCTAAAAAAGATGTCAGTAAAAAAGACAATTTTATGTGCTTCACTGCAATCATTCCTCCAAACAAATTGTTTACTAGTTGCACGAACGCACCACTGGACATTCGCTTCGTAATTAATACTATTCAGTAAACCTAAACTATAAGGGAATATGTTTTGACTGCACTAAAAATCCTGAAAACTCTCGCACTTTCATCAACTCTATTTTTTCTCGCGGCCTGCTCAGCGCCAAATGAGCCAGCCACGCTTAACACCGATGCAATAAATCAGCTGTCGATAAAAAATCTAGCCAACCCACAACAGTCGATTTTAACGGGCGGCCAACCAAGCCAAGAAGCACTCACCGCGCTTGCAGACGCAGGCATTAAGCACATCATTAATCTGCGCCCCGTTCAGGAACAAGAGCAGGCACTGGATTGGAATGAGACTGAATTGGTTCAATCATTGAATATGCAATACCACAGCATTCCAGTAGCCGGCGCGGCAGGAGTTACTCTCGAAAATGCAACAGCATTAGCAGATCTGCTTAAAACACTTGAGGGCGAGCAAATCTTCTTACATTGCGCGAGCAGCAACCGAGTTGGTGCGCTGACGGCACTTTATGATGGCGTGGCAAATGGCATGAATACTAACGAGGCTATCGCAAAAGGCAAACACTGGGGGCTGAGTAGCCTTGAACCAGTGGTACGAGCCCAGCTGGACAACGCACAGTAAACAAATCACCACGGTCTTCAGCTCAAAATTAAAGAGACAGGCCTCTTAATTTCAGGCATAAAAAAAGCCGATACATAAAGTATCGGCTTTTTAAATATGGCTCCCCGAGCTGGACTCGAACCAGCGACAGGCGGATTAACAGTCCGCTGCTCTACCAACTGAGCTATCGGGGATCAACT
>Ga0105356_10000934_pt1 | contig 28599 bp, 26 predicted proteins | sample GOMGulsemesocosm_3_FD_83502 | JGI IMG/M metagenome (GOLD analysis project Ga0105356, IMG submission 83502) | Methane-oxidizing microbial communities from mesocosms in the Gulf of Mexico - GOM9D Gulf of Mexico | ecosystem: Environmental > Aquatic > Marine > Cold seeps | place: Gulf of Mexico... | reverse complement strand
TACCCTAGTTCAAAATCGATAATAATGGTTTCGAATTTATCTTTGACGGCTTTAAAGGGGATATCATTCATTAGTTTCTCACCTTTGGCGCGCTTCCCCCATTTGACGAGCTTAATCGGTCGTTGCTGCTGACTGATGATGTGATGCTCGTATACGCTCACCACATAGGATTGTGATAAGTACGGACCAGTGCGACCGGGGTTGCTGTGTGCATAAAGGCCAATGACTGGCGTACCGACGGTGGTGGCCATGTGTGCTGGACCAGTATCAGGCGCGATGACCATATCGGCGTGCTTTATTAGTGCTAAGATCTGCTTAAGTGACGTCTTGCCAATTAGGTTCTGGGGCGTTGTTTGGCAAAGCTGGACTAGTTCATGGCCCAATTTAACTTCTGACTCACCGGGTCCACCGCACAGCACCACATCCCATCCTCTGCTAACGGCGTGGTCTGCCATCTTGGCGTAGCCTTCATTATTCCAATTACGCTCGGCCTTGCTTGCCGCAGGACTAATAATAAGGGTGCGTTTCTCGTCGTTTAGCTGCGCTTTAGCCCATTGCTCATCTTCTGCGGAGATTGGCATTTGCCATTGAGGCTCCAAATCGGTTACTCCAACCACTTCCGCGAATCCCATAAAGCCTTCTAATACATGAGGATTTGTTTGCGGGCGAATACAGCGGTTGCGAAATAGCCATTGTCCTTCTTTAGCTCGCACCTTGTCGAAGCCGACTTTATATTTGGCTTTAATACAGAGAGTTGCAAGGCTGGCGCGCAGCGCGACCTGCATCTGCAGTAGCACATCAAACGTCTGACCTTTGAGTGCCGCTTTTAAGTCCTTATAACCCTGTAATCCAGCACGTTTGTCAAAGATAACAAATTCAACGCCGGGTAAGTCTTGTAGTAACATTGCTTCTACTTTACCAATAACCCAGGTGATTTTAGCTTGCGGCCAGCGTTTCTGAATTGCCTGCACCGCGGCCACGCTATTACAGACATCGCCAATGGCTGATAAGCGTAGGATACATATGGATTGTGGGTTATCACTCGGGTAGCTCATATCGTACTTTCTTAATGGGGTTAGTTGGGCGCAGTTTAGCACAATACGAGGGCGCAATGACATCCACCAAAATGAGTGGATAGCGGGGGATAATTGACGATTGTCTGACTGTTATTGGTTTAGCAATCCAAGACAGTCAGACATTATCGGCTATTTTTCAGTCCAATACATCGATTTTGCTCGAGTATTACCAAATTCCATAATTTCTGCACCAACACCGATGAGCTTCTTGCCCTCGACCCTTAGAATGATTGGGTCGGGAGGTAAGGTACCGGTTTTTAACAGCATGCGGCGATCTTCCTTAAGGCAGTTATTTGCTTTGCATTCCATTGTGCTGGTGTTATCTGTGTCGTCGGGGATGGTTTTTTTATACACTGGAGTGGCGTCCGACACTTTCACGCGGTAAAGGTAGGAGGTGCCTGGTGTCACGATGCAGTTACGGGACTGCTGAGACGGCTCAAATGTTGTAAACCATACTACGCCATTAGCTGTCAGGCTTGGTGCGAGTACTTTTTCGCCTTTGGTTCGTAGATTAATATACCAGCCTTTCTTGGCTTGTAAGTCACTTTGCACCACGTTGACACTGCTGTTACTGCTTCCGGTAACATCTAATAGATTACTCAGCGTAATGCTTAAAGAAATCACTGAGGGCGGTTCCTGTGGTAACGTGAGCAAATAGAAACGGTCATGAATCACTGTATTTAATGGATTAGCGTGATATCCAGAGCCCATAGCTAATGCCATTTTACCATCCGGGGTCAGCGATATATCTGGTGGATGATAGAAGCGTTGGTTACTCTGCGTGGTGGTGCCACCAAAGCGTGCGATGACGCCACCGCTAACGGTACCGCTGGCTTCATTCATTGAAAATCGCCACACTTGTCCGCCCATGTCCCCGACAAACATTTGGTCTGCAATCCCATTACTATTGGTGTCGATAACTTTTATTTCTGAAGGGATTGAATAATTCATCTCGCTAAAATTGGCATCTGCGACAGTATTTGCGGCGTGACTCCCCATCCATAAGACATCACCCGTTGCTGCATCAATGATGTATATTGCGCGTCCGTGGCTGTCGGCTGTTCGCACGGTAGTGGTGTCTTGCTGCGGATCGTAGCCGCCCGCAAAAATTAAGACATCGCGGGTCGATACTCCACTATTATCACTGATCCGAACTTTAGTCTTTATAGGCTTGGACCATGTCTGACCGAGTTCGTGCCATGGGCTGCTGCTATCGGTTGATCTAGACAGTTTCCACTTGAGCGTTGGGCTATTTTTGTTCGTAACATCGAGTGCATAATAGCTGCTGCCCCCTCGTCGCATACCGATGTACAGATATTTATGATTATTATTGATCCAGGCACTGGCATTGCCATCCAGTCCGTACACATGATTGTTTTGATGCTGTGGATTATTACGCAGCTTATTTTGGTTTTTTAATAATTCCTTTGGAATAAATGACCACAGTTCTTGGCCTGAATCTGAGTCTATCGCATGCAACAGCCCTTGGTTATCACCAAAATACACCACGGCTGAATTAACCGTTCCACTAATCCCTTCGCTAACGACTGTTTCTTGGTAAGTCATGATGTAAGGTTTAGAGTGCAGTGGGTCGCTAATGCGATGGTTGGAAGCGTGCGGCGATTTTTGTCTTTGGCTACGAGTGAAGCGAACTAACTTCTTTAATAAATTGGCATCTTGAGTTGCATCACCACTGCTGGTCGCCCCAAAATTATTAAGATTCAATAAATTTGGTGTATCAATGAGGGTTTGCTGAGTCAAGGTCGATAGATCATTGCCAACAAGGTTACTGTACACCACACGGTTGTTGCCCTTGAGTAGGTTTGCTGCCCCTCCTTCAAAAACCTCCGCTCCATCGGGTGTTGTTGACCAGAAGCCTTGAGAGGTTGTACTAAAGTAACCGGTATCAGGATCCATCGCATTGAGATTGTTTTTATCTAGGATCTGACCTGACGAGCCAATTTTGTATTTCTTTAAATTTCCTGCCCAACGTACTTTAGGGCTCGGTTTAAATAATGAGAAATAAACTTCTTCATTGTGATTTAGTCGGTTGGAGCTATTGATCGAAATGCCCGCAGAGGTATAGGTGCTATTGGCCTCTAAAATATCGCCGAAAATGGCCTTAAATTGCCCCGCTAGCTCGTTAGCTACAGTTGCTGTCTTATATGAACCATTACCTTTGGTCGCTAAATCCTCTAGCCAAGTATCCTCGTGCGCAAAACCTATGGTGTGAAGCTTAACAAACTGGTTGCCTGAAAGCCCGCGTCGTTGGTCTGTGGTTGACATGAACGTCGCTAAATCAATGCCACATTCTTCGGCCCCTGAACCTTGACATGAAGATATACCGGTCAGTGTTTTGACTTTCTCATCATCCATATCTGTACTGGCTGAACCATCAGTTAGCAAAATAATATTGTTGTCGCTCTCACAGGAGACATCAATGGGCGAAATATAGGTGGCTACTTCGCCGGGGGCATCGGATATTCTGTCATACCGACAGTCCCAGCTGCTTAAATTATCAATGGAGCAATTATTCGGTAACGTGTGTATGCCATTGATATAGGAATCGTAACTAGCCACTCTGTCTGTGGACGATCCCCGTTGTTTTGCCATATCTATAGCATTGCCACGAAAATATAAAAGCGCCTCATAGATCGCCCCGACGGCGGGTGTTCCACCTCCGACTCTTATCTCATTAATGGCTTCTGTTAATATGTCGCGACCAAGTTTGTTGCTTCTACTCGCCATCGGTTCGTCGAGCGGCGTAACCGGTACCAAGATTGAACTGGCGTAGCCATTAAACCGAGCCAGACCAATATTCATGTCTTTTGATTCAGCAATGAGCTGTATTAGCGCCTTTTTCATTTCGTTGATACGTAGTGGATTGGTGACAGCGTCATAATGTTTACTCGAGTCAATCCTCCAGCCCATAGAGCCTGAGGTATCCAGTACCAATAAAACATTAGGCTTAGTGGTGCTACCTGCGTAGAAGACTTCTGTATCATCGGCGTTTGCCACGTTAATGTTAGCTAATGATAATGCTAAGCCTATACAAAATATGCCTAGTCTTTGCTGAAATATACCAAGAGAATTACTCATACATAATACCTTTTTCAATCGTCGTGTTGGCACCAGATTCTAATAATGTCGCTTGACCAACGAGTTTGAAGATAAATGGAGAAATTGACGTTGAATTCTCATCAGCATTTAGTGAAAATCCAGGCATCGCACTATTATCTGCCATATATGAAACCGTCACGTGAGCTTCAATTGGGCTGTCATTTGACAGGGCCGCGTGTCTCGTGACTTTAGCCGCCTGATTTGGGTCATTCAATACAGCATTAAGTGGCGCCAAATCGATGCTACCTCCGACACCATTCATGCTATTGAACATCGCGGAAACACTACTCTCAGCGGCTTGAAATGTCATGTTTTGTTGTTGTGTTGCACTGGCCAATTTTACTTGCATTGAGGCATTGGTTAGCCCACTAATGGCAATCAGTGTGATAACAATCAACAGCACTAGCCCAATAACCAGCGCAACTCCGGACTCATGGCGCCGTGGCATGCTTGTGTGGTGCTCTATTTGATGCACGCTATTCCATCCTATTGCGAATATTAATCGTGGTAGAAAATACTTTTTTAAGACGCTTACCGCCACTGTGAAGCGTTGTTTTTTCGCTCGTCGGGGCCACTAGCTCTGTCGTCAATAGCTGATAGCTAGAGTCATCTTCAGTATTGCGTACGCCTTGATGGCTGGTGACCAGCACCGCTATTTTTACCGATGTGACATTGTCCCAATTAATTGCAGGACTTACTTGATCTGCAGGTACATAACGGGTGTTTCCTGACGCTAATTGTTCACCATATAACACCGTCATGTGCTCAACCCCTTCAATCAATTCCTCAATCTTAAAGGTGGGTGTTGAAGCTGCAGTTACGATAGCGCGGTTTAGTGCAAAGACGTCCTCGCCGTGAGGGTTTTTTCGCCCTGTGTTAGTGACGTAATACAAGGTATTTTGATAGTGTGATAACACGGCACTGCTGTCATATAATTTACTTATTGCGTTGCCAGTGGGCGCTGCTGATGTATGAGATAACGATTGGGAATTGTCATCCGCATCGATGACCGTTGGCGCCGCGGTGACTTTGAATATATCGCTCGACTCACAGTCAGACACTAGCAACATCTCATGTTGCTTAAATGGATAGCTTGTATTATTAGTGAGCTCGACGGTGGTGTTGGTCGTGCTGTCAATAACGATACTATCGGGTAAGTCCCTGATACGGCCGATGCTAAATGCATCGCTTCCCAATTTTGCGGTAATGTCACTTGCGGTTGCAAAGGCACTGCCGGTTTTCCAATTCGCCTTAATCTTATAACCAACAACTTTTTGCTTAGCAAAGTCACTGACACTCATGGCATTGTCCACGATGTTGACCTCTAGACTACCTGAGCTGTTGCATCCTTGGTAATCGATCATCCGAATATCACGCTTTAAAAATGCTAGCGCAAAGCGGCCTGACTCTTGAATTTGGGCTAGTTCAGAGGTAAAGCGTTGGGTTTTTTTTGTATTAATAAATACAGCAAAAATCCCACCAATCACGACTGAACTGATGAGTAGCGCAATCATTAATTCGATGACTGTGAAACCTTGTTGCCTAATGGCACTACGTTTATTCACTTTAGTCACTTAATTTATCGCCACTAAAAACTTATAACTAGATGATTTGTATTCTCTTGTTACTGTGTTATTCAAGGTCTTAGACCATTGTTTATTTTGCCAGTTGATCACGAGTTCAAACAGTTCTTTTGTTGCGTCATAAATTAATGTTACGTGTACAGGGGCCGATTTGGCCCCGATAGGTTGTGTGATATCACCTAGGCGAGTTAACGTCTGTCGCCATTCCTTTAGCTCTGCTTGTATTAGTGCATTGTCACTACACCCGGCACTGCTATTGCAGGGATTACTATCGGCATCAGGGTTTGGCACTTGTTGACTTGTCTCGCCTCCTGGTGTGGAGATGGTGACTCCACTGCTATCGATGTTCGTGCTCATTGCGTAGGCGAGTAATTTACGATTATTTCGTATTCGTTCTACCAAATCGTTTGAAATAAGTACCGATTGTGAGCGCAGGTATGCTGAGTTGGTATTTTGCAATGACACCATGTGCAGTGACGCAATACCGAGAAGACCCACCGTTAATATCGCCATCGCTACTAGAATTTCTAACAGGGTAAACCCTGCTTTTGATCTTAAGCTGCGCATGTGATTTGGTTTCGTTCCGAGCTATCAAGGTATCTAAGCTGGCCGCCAATGTTTAACATGCTTGCTTTAGCCTTGGGTGTACCGCGTTGATCGCATACTTCGATGCGACCCGCATTGCTTGGTGAGCCCAAAGCGCTAAAGACGATTAGGCTATTATTATGTTCTTGAAAATATATAGCTATATCACTATTGGGTGCGATAAGGGTAATAGTTTTTAGTAACTGATCGCTGGCAACTGAAAATACGCTGTTATTGTCCGTGTCACTGACCACAATAATATTACCACCGGTTGCGCTACAAGACGTATTATTACTGCTGCGGCAAACAATGATCTGATTACTTCGTTTTATGGCTTCTCCGCGCGCGAATAATGTAATAGCAGAGATACTATTCATGGTATTTATTAATTTGCTATCTTTGCTCATCGAACTGTAACTTGGCAATGCAACGGTTAATAGCAACGCGATAATACTGACGGTGATCAGTAATTCAATTAGAGTTAAGCCATATTGTCTTTTCATCAAACATTCACCTTTAAATACGCATACCGCGAGGGCCAACTAATAATAAACGTTCACGATTGCTCTTTATATAAGCATATTATACTATTTTTGGTTGGAAGTTAAAAGATGAGAGCTCGATCGTGGTATTAATGTTGTGAACGCAGCGTAATTACTCGGTATCGTTATTTCCCTTACCTATTGCATCGATAGCAATGTTAGAATTGGTTGTAACAATTTTCAGCATGATTAAAGGGCGAAGGTTTGAAGTCTCATATAAAAAAGCAAAGTGGACAATGGTTTATGGCACCACCAGAACTGGACATCGTCGCGGATTGGTTTAGCCCGAAGTACTGGCAGCAACAAGATAAGGTCCTCGGTCAGTCCCGTGGTCGCAACGTGACTTGGTTTGTTGGCGATATTGATAGTCCGATGGTGCTGCGTCATTACTATCGTGGTGGCTTGATCGGCAAGTTGGTTACTGACTCATATTTTTTTACAGGGTTAACATCAACCCGTGCCTATCGCGAATATGTGCTGCTTAAAGAGTTAGAACGTCGGCAACTACCGGCCTGTCGTGTCGTAGCGGCTCGTGTCGTGGCGAAGGGCCTGACCTATCGTGCCGACTTATTGATGAAAATGGTTGATGGTGGTAAGGATTTGGTGGCATTATTAACCCGCGAAGCATTTAATCAAGCACAGTGGCGTAGTATCGGTGCAATGATTGCGACTTTTCATCGTCAATGTGTTTATCATGCCGATTTAAATGCCCACAATATTCTATTTGATGGCGACAATAATCCTTGCTTAATTGACTTTGATCGCGGTGAAATCAAACTGCAACAAGGCCAATGGTGTCAAGATAACCTCGATCGCCTATTGCGCTCATTCAATAAAGAACAGGCCAAGCTTGATACTTTCCATTTCACCCCAGCCGACTGGAATTTTCTGATGGAAGGATATTGTAAGGCTATCTAAGGGGGGATTTGTGAAGTTTTACCATTATATAACCAGCGTCATTTGGTGTTTCGTCATGTTAGCGTGGCCGCTGACGTGGTCACTGCACCATTTTAGCGATTCCTATACAGGAGCGAGTACCACACTCTTTTTGTTGTTTGAGTACTTAACTTGGTCGGCATATTTATACCCAGTCTATGCCGGGGTAGCGGTGGTCGGTGGTTCTCAATTACTCAAGCGAGACACGTCAGCGCCGCTGATTATTATCCTGTCGATGTTACCTTTTTTAAGTGCAACGCCTTATATTGCGGTTTCGTTGGCGCTATCGTTCACCGTCTAGCGTTGTTGTGCCACCCAATTCATTAGGCGTGCTAGGGTGCCTTGGTTCTCCTGGACCAGCTGCTGTGCATTTTGTCCCATCTGGATTTTCTGCGATTCGTCTAACAATAGATCACTAATGACCTCGGCCAATTGAGTTGCGTCGCTCACTTGTTGCAGGCCTTTGGCTTGAATTAAACGTTCACTAATATCGCTAAAATTATACACCGACGGCCCCATTAACACTGGCTTTGCGAGCGCGGCTGGTTCGAGTGGGTTGTGACCTCCGCGTTCGATGAGGCTACCTCCCACATAGGCTATATCGCCCAAGCCAAACATAAGCAATAACTCCCCCATAGTGTCGCACAATACAATTTGTGTCGTGCTGCTCGGCGTTATATTCTCACTACGCCGTACCAATTCAAACCCTTGCTGGTGGCACAATTTAGCGACGTCATTAAAGCGTTCGGGGTGTCTTGGCGCGATGATCAGCAATAAATCGGGAAACTGTTTAAGTAGCGCGGCGTGAGATTGTAATATTTGCTCATTTTCACCCGGATGCGTGCTACCAGCAACCCACACGGTTCGATGAGGGACCCATTGTTGTTTGAGCTGTTGCTGCTGGTTAAGTAGTTGCTCGCTAATGGCTAATTCAAACTTGATGCTGCCACTCACTTCAAGTTTACAGGGAGATAAGCCTAACTCGATGAACCGTTGTCCATCGCTAGCAAATTGGGCGGATACCTGAGACAGCTTACCCAGCATATCTGCCATCAAGGGGGCCGCTTTATTTTGATAACCGGTGGCAGATTTTTGTGACATGCGGGCGTTAGCCAGTAATGTTGGAATCGTTCGCTGATGAAGCTGGTGAACGAGGTTAGGCCATAATTCTGTTTCCATGATGATACACATTTGTGGCTTGATATCGTCTAAAAATCGGCGAACAGCGCCTGGTAGATCTAATGGCAAATAGCAGTGCAGTACCCGTTCGCCAAACACTTTTTTTACGGTTGCACTGCCTGTCGGTGTGCTAGTGGTGACCACAATGTTGAAATTTGGATAGTCAGCTATTAACGCATTAATCAGTGGTGTCGCTGCTATGGTCTCGCCCACGGATACTGAATGCACAAGAATAACTGGTTTAGTGGGACGCAGTTTCTTTAGACCGAAGCGCTCTCCGATCCGCCCTCGGTAGTCGCTACTTTTAGCTGCACGATAACTTAAGTAGAGCAAAATTAATGGCGTTACTAGATAGAGGAGCAGGCTATATAAAAATCTATTCATTAGTTTTGCTATGTCTCAGGTTACGGGTTACATTGAAGATAATACGTTGTTTTAACGATAACGTCATGATCACAAATATTATAACAAGATAGTGAACACTATTGATGAAAACAAAAGATAAAATAATTCAAGGCAGTATCGAGCTATTTAACAAGCAGGGAGAGCGGAACGTTACCACCAATCATATCGCGGCGCATATAGGTATTAGTCCCGGTAACCTTTACTATCATTACAGCAATAAAGACGACATTATTCGTTCGATTTACAAATTGTACGAAAAAAATCTCGATCAGATGTTTCAGCCTCAAGAGAATGACACTAAAGGTATGGATGAGATGATGTATTATCTCGACCGTGTCTTCTATTCGATGTGGCAGTTTCGTTTTTTCTATGCCAATTTACCGGATATCTTGGCGCGCGATGATGAATTGCACGAACGTTATCTAGTGGCACAAAAGCGTCTATATAAGCGCATTATTTCTATATTGTATGAAATTAGAGTGCAAGGCTTCATTACCCTCGATGATCCAATGGTCGATAACTTAGCTCATACCCTTAAACTGGTGGTGACGTTCTGGGTCAGCTATCAACATACTCAGACGCAACAGGAAATTACCCGCTCTACTATTTCTGAGGGGGTACTGAAGGTGATTGGAATATTTAAGGGATATTTAACCCCAAGCGGGCTGGAATATATGGTCGAGGTGGAAAAGGCCTATATAAAAATGCTAAAAGATAGTGTCCTGGATGAACCTTTCATTAGTTAATCTAATCCGAAGTCATTGCTTTTCTGGCTAGTTGTATTAATAACATAGGCTTATTGGTGTAATAATTTCTTTACCATGAAATTATCTAATATTGGGCACGATGGCGCTGCTTTACAGCGTAATTCAGATTAAACTAGCGGGATACCCATCAAAACCTCGGCTATTATGACCGCGGTTTTGTCACTCCACTTATTTATTGCTAGGAGGCTTCATGTCTGAAGCGTTTACGGATTTTCTAAAACAACAAATCACTCAAGTGAAAAATGACGGCTTGTATAAACAGGAGCGTCAATTACTTTCTCCTCAGCAAACTGGCATTAATGTCGCCGAAGGCGATGTGATTAACTTCTGTGCCAATAATTACCTTGGATTAGCCAATCATCCAACACTGATTGCTGCGGCCAAAGCTGGACTCGATCAAAATGGTTTTGGGATGGCATCGGTACGTTTCATTTGTGGTACTCAAGACATTCATAAGCAGCTGGAAAATAGCCTCAGTGAGTTTTTAGGCATGCCAGATACGATTCTCTATTCATCATGTTTCGATGCCAATGCCGGATTATTTGAAACGCTATTAGGCCCTGAAGATGCGATTATCTCGGATGCGCTAAATCATGCATCGATTATTGATGGCGTACGTCTTTGTAAGGCAAAGCGCTTTCGTTATGCCAATAATGATATGGCCGCATTAGAAGAGCAGCTTATTGCCGCTAATGAAGCGGGTGCGCGCTTTAAGTTGATTGCCACCGATGGTGTATTTTCGATGGACGGAGTGATTGCCAATCTTGAAGGCGTGTGTGATTTAGCCGATAAGTACGACGCGATGGTGATGGTTGATGATTCACACGCCGTCGGTTTTGTTGGCGATCAAGGTCGCGGTACTCACGAGCACTGTAATGTCATGGATCGCGTCGATATTATTACCGGCACGTTGGGTAAAGCGCTTGGTGGTGCATCAGGTGGTTTCACTTCAGCCAGTAAAGAAGTTGTTGAATGGTTACGTCAGCGTTCGCGTCCTTATTTGTTCTCTAACTCGTTGGCTCCAGCGATTGTTACCGCGTCTATCGAAGTGTTAGCCATGTTAAAAGACGGGCAAGCGCTGCGTGACCAAGTCAAAGAAAACGCACAATATTTCCGTGAGAAAATGGCGGAAGCTGGCTTTACCATGACTGGTGCAGATCATGCAATTGTCCCAGTGATGTTAGGCGATGCCAAATTGGCCTCTGCCATGGCGGATAAGCTCTTAAGCAAGGGCATTTATGTCATAGGCTTCTCTTTCCCGGTTGTCCCTAAAGGGCAGGCACGCATTCGCACCCAGATGTCGGCGGCTCACACCAAAGAACAGTTAGATCGTGCTATCGCAGCATTTATCGAAGTCGGCAAAGAGTTAGAGGTTATTTAACATGAAAGCGTTAAGTAAAGTTAAAGCCGAAAAAGGCATCTGGATGGTTAATGCACCAGAGCCACAAATGGGTCATAACGATTTACTGATTAAGATCCGTAAGACGGCTATTTGTGGCACCGATATGCATATCTATAATTGGGATGAGTGGTCACAGCGTACCATCCCAGTACCGATGATTGTCGGTCATGAGTATGTCGGTGAAGTGGTCGGTATTGGTCAGGAAGTTAAGGGCTTTGAGCTGGGCGATCGCGTGTCAGGTGAGGGGCATATCACCTGTGGTCACTGTCGTAACTGCCGAGGTGGTCGCACCCATCTCTGTCGTAACACGACTGGCGTCGGCGTTAATAGAGAGGGCTCTTTCGCCGAATACTTGGTGATCCCGGCCTTTAACGCCTTTAAATTGCCTGATGATATCAGTGATGAGCTAGCCGCAGTGTTTGACCCATTTGGTAACGCTGTGCATACCGCATTATCTTTCGATTTAGTCGGTGAAGATGTATTGATCACGGGGGCCGGACCTATCGGTATTATGGCGGCGGCTATTTGTAAGCACGTCGGTGCTCGTCATGTGGTAATCACCGATGTTAATCCTTATCGCCTTGAGTTAGCAAAGAAAATGGGCGCAACACGTGCCGTTAATGTTGCCGAGACCAACATTGAAGATGTGATGCTGGAATTGGGCATGACCGAAGGATTCGATGTCGGTATGGAGATGTCTGGTGTGCCGTCGGCTTTTCAGAGCATGCTAGAGAATATGAATCACGGTGGTCGTATCGCATTGCTAGGTATCCCGCCATCAGATATGTCCATCGATTGGGATAAGGTGATCTTCAAGGGACTTACCATCAAAGGCATTTACGGCCGTGAGATGTTTGAGACTTGGTATAAGATGGCTAGCCTTATTCAGTCAGGACTGGATATCTCGCCGATCATTACTCATCACTTTCATATCGATGATTTTCAGCAAGGGTTCGACGCCATGGGCTCGGGTGAGTCAGGCAAGGTCATCCTGAGCTGGGATTGATTAATAAAGCGTCACTGTTTAATACGGTGACGTTTTATTATTGTCTAGCCGTCATTCCGCACCTGTTTTAATAATAAATCAATTGTGTTCTACCAGCAAAACAAAGACTTTTTAATATCATGGCTTTAACGAGTTTACCGAAGGTCATGTGCTTATCAGGAGCCTGAGTTGCTTGAGCAATGATTTGTGCTACGCCAATCTCTTTGCATATACCTGAGACTAACCTTAAGTGATCGAGACCCTGACTTGAGTATGATGCCATTATTATCTACCATCCAAAGATAAATAATAGGCCAAATCTAGCGATCTGCGTAAAATTATTTTAGGTGCGGAAACACGGATGAAAGTAAACGTACAATTTGACATCAATTGCTAAGGTAAATGGATAGCTAAGTCCTCCTTATAATAAAAATATGTAGGTAAGGAGAAAACGATAAGAGAGATTAGGGTGAGGTGTCCAACAATTAACATTTCTTCGGTTGTATAACCAAAGGGAATCGTAAATTCGTAATACATTATAATGGCGTTGCAAGCAAAGTAAATCACCAGTAACCCTTTCCAGAAAAGTGGAAAGGGAATGTAACGTGCTTTGAAAGCATAATTAAATGAAGAAATTAGCATCAAGAGATCAATGACGGTAATAAGAATCGAAAATTGCCAAGGGTGCGCCGGCTGGACTATTTCCTCTAATGATATAGCAATAAAAATAGAGTAGATCGTGACCGCAAGTATGATAAAAAATAGCACCTTCCAAATTAACCGTTCTGTTATCATTATTACCACCAAAATCCAAATGGAATATCGTCAGGATCACTAGATAGAGATTGCCAGTCAGCAGGATTATTTATATATTTCCGGACAAAATTCCCTCGCTTTGCCCCTAAAGGTGCCATTGAAACAAGGTAATTTAATATTTCATTAAACTCTGCCGAATTCCTACCAAACTTTGCAACAGTGGGGCGTAAACTTGGGTATATTGCATTATAAGCAAGATTCGCATCTTGCTCGTTTTTATAAAACTGTTTATATAATAATTGTCCAACCGCGACTGCCTTTCCTGCTGGACCTGCCATTTTCTTTATTACATCTAACATTTAGAACCCCTAATTAAAAATAAGCTGATAAAATAAGTGTAGACTAATATTGTGAGTAATAAGTAGGCTGTGTTCCCGTTAATTGTTGTTATGCAGCTAATTAATTGAAAGCGTTGTTTTTTGATAAAACAAGCTTGAGCAGCAGGGATGCTGCTCCAGAGCCTCCATGGATGGATTTACGGCGTCTTGCTGTTCAAGTGGCAACACTTTAGTACAACATAGCCAATAAGTAACTAAACACCTATACGGCTAGCACGCTCTAATTATCAATTTATCCTCTTTATACCCGTGTTTCCGTCTGCTGATGTTTGAGCACCCGGTGGCTATTCTCTAGCATCGTAACTATCTAGTACTTAAAACTGATAGCTCCGAATGACATCCAAGAAGGCATCACCAAATTTTTCTAATTTACGTTCTCCTACGCCATTTATCTTTAGTAATTCAAACGGTGTTTGTGGTTGCTGTTCGGCCATTTCGGCGAGACTGGCATCGTTAAATACCACGTAAGGCGGTACGGATTGTTCGTCAGCTATCCGCTTACGCAGCTTGCGTAACTTGGCAAACAGCACCTCATCGTAGTCATAATCATCTTTACGCGAGCGACCGCTGGTCGAACTCTTAGCGACGGCTTGTAATCGTGGCACGGCTAATTCGATGACATTTTCACCCTTAAGTGCGGCGCGTGCATCTGGGTTTAACACCAAAATAGAGCTGCGGGTTATATCTTGACGCATGTAACCTAGATGGATCAATTGTCGGAAGATACTGAGCCAGTATTCGCTGCTGTGTTCGACGCCAATACCGTAGGTACTGAGTTTGTCATGACCATATTCGAGCACCCGCTGATTTTTAGAGCCGCGAAGTACATCAATCACATAGCCGACACCAAAACTCTGCTTCAAACGATAGACACATGATAGCGCTTTTTGTGTCGCGAGAGTGCCATCGAAATGCTTGGGAGGATCGAGACAAATATCACAGTTGCCGCATTTGGGTGCGCCATATTCACCAAAGTAGTGGAGTAATACTTGGCGGCGACAGGTCTGTGCCTCGGCAAAGGCAGCCATTGCACTCAATTTTTGATGTTCGACCTGTTGCTGGGCTGGGTTATTTCCCTGCTCGATAAGAAAGCGTACCTTACCGATGTCCGCTGGATCGAATAACATCACCGCCTCAGCGTTCATTCCATCACGCCCAGCACGGCCAGTCTCTTGATAATATGACTCGATGTTTTTGGGAATATTGTAATGAATAACAAAACGCACGTCTGGTTTATCGATGCCCATGCCAAAGGCTACGGTCGCCACCACAATATCGGTATCACCACGAATGAAACTCTCCTGCACGCTCATGCGAATGCTGTGTTCCATGCCGCCGTGGTACGCCAGTGCACTGTAGTTTTGTTGTTGCAGCTTAAGCGCAATTTCTTCGACCTGTTTACGCGTGGTGCAGTAAATTATGCCGGAGTTATCGCCTTGGGTCTTGAGGTATTGGAGTAATTGCGTAAAGGGTTTGAATTTTTCATACAGTGTATAGCGAATATTAGGGCGGTCAAAACTAGCCTGATGATAGAACGGGTTATCTAAATTAAGACGGCTAGCGATCTCTTGGCGCGTCGCATCATCGGCGGTCGCCGTTAACGCCATGATCGGAGGGTGGGGCAGTACCGATTTAATTTGGCCAAGTGTCGCGTATTCAGGTCTAAAGTCATGACCCCATTGTGAGATACAGTGTGCTTCATCGATAGCTATTAGCGAAATATGCAGCTGTTGAATGCGCTCTAGAAAACTGGGTTGCATTAGGCGCTCTGGCGCAACATATATGAGCTTTATCTCGCCGTACTGCATCGCATTGAGCACTGCCATCGACTCTTGTCGGCTCTGACTAGAATTAAGGTAAGCGGCTTTAACGCCATTGGCCTGTAACGCATCGACCTGATCTTTCATCAATGAAATAAGCGGTGATACCACCACGGTCAATCCGGGCATCAGCAATGCAGGTATCTGAAAGCAGAGCGACTTCCCTCCGCCCGTGGGCATGATCACCAAGCAATCTTTGCCGTCGATCGCGTTGTTGATGATATCAAGTTGACCGCCTCGAAATTCACTGTAGCCGAATACTTGGCTGAGCACTTGTTGTGGAGAGGTCATTGCTTGTTCTTGTGAGGCCACGGGTTTCGCTTCTTATATTAGTGGAAGCATAGTGTAATCTAGCCGCGACGAATTGTCTCATTAAAATGCTTGTTTAAATTGAGCGTATTATTTAGACTGAATGTTCATTAATTGAACGGGATAAACCATGACCAATGAAATTAGTACCGATGAAGTTCGGGCGATGCTGGCCAATTTATTTGAGCATCAAATGCCTTTTCACCAATTGATTGGTTTAAAGGTTTCGACCTTTGAGCGTGAGTCAGTCGAGCTTAAAATTACGATGAAGCCTGAGCTGGTGGGTAATGTGATGCATGGTATCTTACACGGCGGTGTTACCGCAGCAATGCTCGATGTCGCCGGCGGTATGATTGTGTTTAATCAGGTTCTGGAAAGCATGGAATTGGTGACACATGAGACGGTTAAACAAAAAATACAAAACTTGGGGACCATCGATCTGCGGATTGATTATTTGCGACCCGGTCGTGGCGCAGAGTTTACCGCCACAGCTACTGTCATCAGGGCTGGTAACAAAGTTGCGGTGGCGCGAATGGAGCTGCACAACGAACGAGGGGATCATATCGCCTTTGGTACCGGGACATATATGGTAGGATAGAATTTAATTTACCGATTGCTTACACGAGTTTACGATGACACACATCCTCAAGCTATTATTCTCCGTTATCTTGTGCGTTGTTGCGTTAAGCTTTTCTGAGCCTAGCGAGGCGCAAGAGGTCGAAGTTGTGACGGAGTACTTAGCGCCTTTTCAGATTCGAAATGAGGATGGCTCGTTAGGTGGATTCGCTACGGACATCGTCAATCGACTATTTGATATCACCAACGACAGTCCTAACGTCAATGTGCTCCCTTGGGCTAGAGCTTATCGGATAGCATTGAGTCGTCCCAATACGCTTATCTATTCGATAGCAAAAACATCACAGCGTAGTAATAAATTTACTTGGGTTGGTAAGGTAAAATCTGAGCGCTTTTTTGTCTGGGGCTTACGTGATAATTTTACGCAGCCATTGGGCTCCATCGAAGATACAAAAGGCTACACTCTTGCGATATCCAAGTCATATAACTCGGCGATATACGCTGAAAATAACGGCTTTCGTAACATCCATTACACCACACGTGACCGGCAATCCATAGGTATGCTGTTTAAGAAAAGGGTCGAAATCATTATTAGTTCTGAGCAAGTCATTAAGCAAGTTATCATGAGCCATGGTTATGACTTTTCTAAGCTGATTAAACTGGCGGACGTACCTGCACTAAATAATGAGCTGTCAATCGCCTTTAGCAAAGGCAGTGAAGCCGATTTAATTCGTCGATTCCGACTCGCGTATATCTATTTAGATGACAGTGGGGAGCTACAACGTCTGCGTGAGAAATGGCAGGTGTTTGATGATCAATCGCTTGTTTTATCCGCTAAAGTTCTGCGCGAGTCTGAATAAAGCAACAAACTAAGTTAGCCAATGCATTACCAATATCACTGCTTCCCGCTGTTATTCCTGCCGGATGCTGGTTCGGCGCTCCTTCTGCAAGGTGTAAATAGCAGCACCGCTCTAATTCCGCTATGCGATGAACATAATATTGCGCATCACTGATACTGAAGCCTGCATTGGTATATGCGCTGGCTGGCATGTAGCTAATGCTGTCTAAGTCCAATTCAATCCCTAGTGGTCTTTGGCTAGCGTTAAGATAGTCAATAGCCTTATCGATGGCCTGACATAGGCTAAATTCACGAGTGTGAATGATTTGCTGTACCGTTATGGTGGGGAAGCCATAGCCTTGTAACCCTTGTAAGCTTTGCGCCGAATTTTTTAACTGATGCATACCTAAACAAAAATAATGACTGAGCACACCCTGATCAGCTGCGTATCTAAAGCCGTTACCACTGTGGCGTCCTTCGAGCGCTCTAAAGTCGCTGTGTGGGTCAAGATTAATCGCCGCTAGCGGCTGTTCTAGCGCCTTAGCCATCCCTTGCAGTATAGGTAGTGAATTGTTATGGCCTCCACCGATCACAATTGGTATTAGTCCACTGGCACCAATGAGTTCGATGATATGACTGACTCGGCGATCAAGTTGTTCGACTAATTCGCGTAGGCAGGCTAGATCGGCGCAATTACTGACATTGAGAGAGTCACTTTTACGCTGAAAATCATCACATTGGACATGACCGAGCAATATTAGCTGCTCACTGGCAATAAATTGATTGTGTTGTAGGTTAACAAAATTGTTGAGGAAGGCATCCCAGCCTAAATCGGCGCCGCCTCGACCTAGGTTAGCTCGCGGACCAATATCTTCAGGAATACCGAGCAGAACAAACTTGGCCCCATTACGTTTTAGCTCGCCCAATGAACCGCTAAGATCGGTGGTATCTGGCAGCCGTAACCGCTGGCCGATTTTAGTTTCACCAAGCCGAGGCTTAAGGTATGTGGCAAGGTAGTGGCTATCGGCTGCGATCAAATGCATTATCGTTGGTCTACATAAAGGCTCAAGTACTTAGTTTACAGACTACGCGAACATTGTCATTGTCGCTCAGCTATTATTCAATATCTAATGGCTCTGGCGACAAGATAATCCCCGTTGAGTCGGCATAAACATGATCTTCGGGTAAGAAGGTGACTCCGCCAAAGTTTACAGGGGTATCTATGTCACCGTCAGTACTATCGTTCGCTAATACTGGGATTGACGCGAGTGCCTGAATTCCAATTTCTAGTTCATCGATAAGATCGACATCGCGAATACAGCCATAGATAATGATGCCTTCCCAGCCGTTGTCTAACGCGAGTTCGGCGATCTCTAAATCGACCAATGCGCGGCGTAATGACCCCCCTCCATCGACAATTAGTACTTTGCCTTCACCATTTCTGGCCAGTACATCACGAATTAAGCCATTGGCTTCATGGCATTTCACTGATGTTACTTCACCGCCAAACGAGTTGCGGCCGCCAAAGTTGGCAAACATAGGTTCAACTACATCGACACTATCGAGGTACATATCACACAGTTCTGACGTATTGTATTGCATGCTGAGCTCCAGAAGGAATGGTTGACTGTTAGATCTTAGCCTAACTATTGCATAAGTGAAGTGTTATTTAATAGCATTTGTATTAAATGCAATTGGCTATGTCCCAGTTAGCTGTGGCTGTATATTTTTTAAGTTAAGTTCAATGATTTAACCAAGACTAGCAGCAAATTCCATTTCCCGCCTTTAGTTGCCTTCATATGGATAGTTGTCAGGAGAAAAGATCAGGGACGAGTTTGTAGATTTTCGCGCATGCGTAGCCCTGGAGGGCGTAGTTAGAGCGACGCAGGAGGCCAAAGCCGAGATGCGCATCAAAATCGGCTCCGTTAAGACAGATATATATGAAGATCAGCAACTAAAAAACGGGTCGCCTTTCTTTTGGTTACATTTTCTTTGGCGAAGCAAAGCAAAGAAAAGTAACTGGTGTGCAAGCTATAAACTTGATGGGCAGCATTAACCTAATGAGCACATCAAATATCCACCCTCACTAGATGAACAGCATCAATTAACTACGACATAGCCAGTGCAATTGGTATTAGCTTAGCTGTAGACAATCGATGGCATTGTTTCTAGCTTGCTGTGCCAAGCGGCTGCGACTCATGTAAGTCAGCCAGAGCGAATCTTGCTCGGAGCAGAGACGATAGAGATATTCATTGCTCATCAAATCGCTGTGATGGTTATCGTCGAACGATAAGGTTAAGCCGAGATTAGGCTGCGATGCTACGGCACTAAGTTTAACGAACGCTTTGTTGGCCACCAAAGGTGCATTGATAGAGAAGTCTGGTGTTTGCGCCGTATAAGGCGAGTAAACACGTAGCAGTTCATACGATATAAGTGCATGAAAACCATCTGAAAAATATAGTTCCAGTAATGAGGATGCGGGATGCTGTTGAAATTTTTCTAGTTTTATCATGCACTGCGATAACTAAGGAAAAGGCTGACGGGCGGATTGTAGTTAAATTTCTTTGATTTTTGATTGATAAATATCAAGTGAGTAACATCCTAATTGTTAGATGAGAATGTTACCATCTAAGTTGTAATGCTGGTAAGTTAAGAGAAAACTTTTTAGCGTTTTTTGATGTGTTTATCAAATTTCTCCGTTTTAATGGATGATAGCGCACGCACACCAGATACTTTCTTTATGAAATACATCCGTGTATTTCACCCTGCGGGCCAGCCTTTGGCTGTTCAAATTGATTCCAGACCAATTTGTGCGTCGCCACTAAAATGTCTGGAACATTTTAGGACAGCTTTAGCTGGTCCGAAGGACAAATAGCAAGGACGCTATTTGCAAAGGCGACCCAATTATTTACCGCTGATCTTAAATGGTAAATTGCCTGTTCAATACCGTATTTGATCCGCATCCCGACTTTGGCATCCTCGGCAATATGCTCCCTGCATTGCCCTAATATGTCCATCCATGGACAAATGCGTCGCTCTAATTCCTGCATCCATGCAGTCACCTGCGGCAAAGACTAAAAAATCATCCCTGATTTTTTCATTGGTCAATTTAAAATTTAAGGCGATAAATGGCGGGAGCAGCCGCGCGTCAACTGTTGCTACTTTTCCTTAACTGACATGCATTACCGTCTAAGTTGTGCTGTTTATAGAATAAAGCGACTCAAATCTTCATTCTCGACTAAGTCACCTAAGTATTTGTCGACGTAAGCTGCGTCGACGGTAAGCGATTCGCCAGAACGGTCGGATGCATGATATGACACCTCTTCCATTAAGCGTTCTAGAACGGTGTGTAGACGACGTGCTCCGATATTTTCGGTACGTTCATTGACCTGCCAGGCTGCTTCGGCGATCCGCTTGATACCATCTTCAGTAAAGTCGACGTTAACGCCTTCAGTCGCCAGCAACGCTTTATGTTGCTCGGTTAACGAGGCGTTAGGCTCGGTCAGGATACGGATAAAGTCTTCACTTGTGAGCGCGCTTAGTTCAACTCGAATTGGTAGACGGCCTTGTAGCTCAGGAATTAAGTCACTCGGTTTAGAGACTTGGAATGCGCCCGAGGTAATAAATAAAATGTGATCGGTTTTAATCATGCCGTGTTTGGTTGAGACGGTACAACCTTCAATCAATGGCAATAAGTCACGTTGTACGCCTTCGCGAGAAACATCTGGTCCAGAGGCTTCGCCGCGCTTACAGATTTTGTCGATTTCATCAATAAACACGATGCCATGTTGTTCAGCCATTTCAATCGCTTGATCCTTTAGATCTTCTTGATTGACTAACTTGGCAGCTTCTTCTTCTTGCGCTAATTTTAACGCTTCTTTGATCTTAAGCTTACGCTTTTTAGTCGGCGTGTTATTTAGGTTCTGGAACATACCTTGTAATTGATTAGTCATCTCTTCCATGCCTGGAGGAGCCATGATTTCAACGCCCACTTGTGGCGCAGAGATGTCCATTTCCACTTCCTTTTCGTCGAGCTGACCTTCACGTAGTTTCTTACGGAATATTTGACGAGTATTTGAATCAGCTGTGCTACTGTCCTCCTCAAAACCCGTGCGAGCTGGTGGTAATAATGCATCTAAGACACGTTCTTCTGCCGCTTCTTCGGCGGCAAAACGAACTTTAGTCATTTGCTGCTCGCGCGTGATCTTCAGTGCGACATCGGCCAGATCACGAATAATTTGATCGACTTCTTTGCCAACATAGCCGACTTCGGTAAATTTAGTGGCTTCAACCTTAATAAAGGGAGCATTAGCTAACTTAGCGAGGCGACGGGCAATTTCGGTTTTACCAACCCCGGTTGGACCGATCATTAAGATATTTTTAGGCGTTACTTCCTGACGTAATTCATCGTTCAGTTGCATCCGGCGCCAGCGGTTACGTAGGGCAATCGCTACGGCACGTTTAGCATTACTTTGACCGATGATGTGGGCATCTAGCTCGGATACGATTTCTCTTGGAGTCATTTGGGTCATAATTTTCTCTCTATTTGTCCGTATCTTTAGCATCTAGGGTTTCAACCGTATGATGACCGTTGGTAAATACACAGATATTGCCAGCAATGGTCAGCGCACGCGTGGCTATTTCATTGGCGTCTAAATCGGTGTTTTCAAGGAGAGCCGTTGCGGCGGCCTGTGCAAATGGGCCACCAGAGCCGATGGCGATTAAATCATTTTCAGGCTGGATAACATCACCATTGCCGGTGATGATCAGCGATGCTTCACTATCTGCTACTGCCAATAGTGCCTCAAGTTTACGCAAGCCGCGGTCGGTACGCCAGTCTTTGGCTAATTCTACAGCTGCCTTGGTGAGATGCCCTTGATGCATCTCGAGTTTGGCTTCGAAGCGTTCGAATAAGGTAAATGCATCGGCGGTGCCGCCAGCAAATCCTGCTAATACTTTGTTGTTGTATAGGCGACGAACTTTACGGGCGTTGCCCTTCATCACGGTATTACCTAGTGATACTTGGCCGTCTCCGGCAATCACGACTTTGCCTTCGCGGCGTACAGATACAATCGTAGTCATTATCTGTCCTCTTTAGTTGGTTGACTCTTAGTTGAAATAAATAAGCGTCTGAGAATGAATAGTCTCCCGAGAGGAGACTAATGATAATTAAGTTATGGGGATGAAAATGATCTTTTCAAGGGAAGCCGCACCGTGGGATCGATGCGGCGACAAGTGCTAGCCTTGCCAGAGAAATATTTCGCAGTAATTCAGACCAGCACGTTGCAGCTTATGACGCGCGGCTTCGGCACCACGCTTGCGCTCGAATGGACCCAGATAAACTTGATGCCACGGCCTGTTCTTGCCTTTCACTTGTTTGATGTACGACTCGAAGCCTTGAAAAGCGATGGTCGCCTTCATACTTTCCGCCTGGCTCATCGTTTTAAAACTACCACATTGTAGACGATAGCGTCGCTCATTGTGTTGTTGCTGTGGTAAATCAATCTCTATTTCTTTTTGGTCTAACTTCTCGTAATCCCAAGATTTAGTTGGCGCTTGCGGCAAAGGATTTGTTTGCCTTGGTACTGGTTTAGCTGCAGTTGGTTTGTTGACAGCTGTTTGTGCGCTGCCTTCTATATAAAACAGGAAATAACCAAAGCCAGCGCAAATCACCAGCACCACAACTAACATTAACCATAATCGAGGCTTACTGCCGCTAGGTGGTTGTGTGCTTTTTACACTCTTGTTGCCCTTGCCATTAGCTGGCTTCCTTGGGCGACCTTTCTTTGCGTGATCAGGCATTAACTACATGCGCTCCAGCGTGTTAATACCCAGCAATGATAAACCTTGCTTTAAGGTTTTTGCGGTTAGGGCAGCCAGTTTTAAGCGGCTCTGTTTTACGGCTTCATCTTCTGCAATCAAGATCGGGCACGCTTCATAGAAACTTGAGAACGTGCCGGCAAGCTCAAATAAGTAACCACACATCACATGAGGCAAGCCTTTGTTAGCGACGTTATTGACCGCATCATTAAATTGCATCAGCTTGGTGCCAAGGGCTTTTTCTTGCTCGCTATCGAGGCTAATAATGCCAGTCAGCGTACTCGCGTCGATATCTGCCTTGGCAAAAATACTCGCGACACGAGTGTATGCATACAAAATATAAGGCGCGGTGTTGCCTTCAAAACTTAGCATACTGTCGAAACTAAAGGTGTAATCACTGGTACGAGTCTTCGATAAATCGGCGTATTTAACCGCGGCAATACCAACGACATCGGCAATAGATGTTAACTCTGCGTTGTCCATCTGTGGATTTTTCGATTTGACCAAATCAAAGGCGCGTTGCTGTGCTTCGGTTAAGAGATCGGCAAGTTTCGCTACATCGCCTGAGCGAGTCTTAAATGGCTTGCCGTCTTCACCCATCACGGTGCCAAAGGCCATATGCTCTAGCGACATTTCTGGGCGGGCGAACTTAGCGGTTTTAGCGAGGGTAAATATCTGCTGGAAATGCAGGCTCTGGCGCGCATCAACAAAATACAGTACACGATCTGCTTGTAATACATCATTTCGGTAGCGCGTTGCCGCCATATCAGTCGTGGCATAAAGGAAGCCGCCGCCAGTTTTTTGAATGATAATTGGTAATGGCTCGTCGTTCTTACCCTTAAACTGGTCAAGGAAAACACATTTTGCGCCATCATTTTCAACCAACAAACCTTGCTCGGTAAGCGTATCAACCACACCAGCTAACATGTCGTTGTAGGCACTTTCAGCCATTACATCGTCACGGGTTAAGCTAACACCTAAACGGTTGTAGGTCTCTTGACAGTGACTTAGCGAAATGTCGATAAACTGTTGCCATAATTTCTTACACTCGACGTCGCCTGATTGTAGTTTCACCACATTCTCTCGAGCACGCGTCGAGAACGATTCGTCTTCGTCGAAACATTTCTTTGCCGCACGGTAAAATTGCTCAAGATTATGAAGTTCCATCGAAATTTCGCCACCTTGCTCTTGTAGGCGCTCCATGTAGGTGAGCAACATGCCAAATTGGGTGCCCCAATCGCCGACATGGTTTTGACGAATTACTTTATGACCTAAAAACTCTAAGGTGCGTACCACGCTGTCGCCGATGATTGCCGAGCGTAAGTGGCCAACATGCATCTCTTTAGCGAGGTTTGGTGCGCTGTAATCGACAATAATTGTTTGAGTTTTCTCAACCTTACTAATATTTAATTGTGGATCTTGATAAGCCGCCTCTAGCTGATCGGTTAGCGCGTTATCGGCCACAAAGAAATTTATAAAGCCGGGGCCTGCAATTTCAGTTTTTTCGATAACCGCAGATGCTGGTAAATACTGGCAAATTAGCTGCGCTAGCTCGCGCGGATTTTTACCGGCTGGCTTAGCCGTCATTAGCGCTAGATTAGTCGCAAAGTCGCCATGAGACTTATCCTTGGTTCGGTCTACCTGAATACGCGGCGCGGCGTCCTGTGGCAAGATAGCTTCCTGCTTAAGAATGACGACGGTTTGCTCAAGTAATTGTTGGATATTCTCTTTCATTAGGTCTCTTCACTACTAACTAGTATTTGTTTAAGGAACTATCGGTAAATCGACGGCGCAACGCCGTTATTAGCGCTTTAGTCTATCGTAAAACATCCACACTCACTAGCCGATATCAGCGGTTATTGTATTAAATTAACCGATTTTTACTGACTTGATCCATTAATTTACTCATTCATAACAAAAATCACTTAAACGAGTGACAACTTACATGCTGTAATCCCACTCTACTTTTGATATTGCATTTAAACTCATCGAACCAATCGTTGCGCATAGAGGTGCTCGGCATGCTTTTTCGATATAAAATCAGGCTGTTGTTGGGCAAACTCAACCATGCGATCGGCTGTATCACTATAACCGTTATCATCGGGCGTTCTAGTTGAAGTAAAGATGACGGCGTAATAGGGCGGTTTGGGGATTTGTGCTATCTGTGACATTCGTTATACCAATTACATTAAGTAAGTGATCTTGTTGTGCAAAGGAAAAATAAACTAAAACACATGTTCATAGTTCCAGACTGAACATAAGCACCTACATCCTGTAGGCGAGACGCTCGATTGAGTAATAGCTAGCTATTAGGATTGAGAGCAACGCCGTTGCATACAGGACGTATGTAAGGGACGCGAGCAGGACGCGGTAGCCTTATCGTTAATTTTAACCAGCACAAGTGGGCAGTTATTTACTGTAATTGGTATTACACCATATCTATTGGATCGACATCGATTGACCAGCGCACTTGACGACTGGCCTTATGCTTAGCGAGTTCTTGGCTTAGCACGGCGATAAATTTATGCAGCTGACTGCGTTTGGATGATTCAAAGATTACCTGCCAGCGAAACTTGCCTGCGCGGCGCTCCATCGGAGCCGGCATTGGACCTATTTGCCTGACCGGACTTTCTTTGATGCTTAACTGTATCAAGAGTGGTTCACCGATGGCTCGTAGCGCCAGATTAAAATTAGCGATAAGCTGATTGTCATGACATTCGACGCGAAGTAGCGCCATGTGCCAAAATGGAGGAAGTTGTGCTGCCTGACGTTCTTTGAGTGCCGCTTCACTAAACTTTAAATAACCTTCATGGTTAAGCCGCTGTAATAGTTGGTGTTCCGGATGATGGGTCTGCAATACTACCTGGCCTGGCTTACTCGCTCGTCCCGCACGTCCGGAAACCTGTAAGTAGAGCTGAGCCAGTTTCTCATTGGCGCGAAAATCACCACTAAATAAGGCTCCGTCCACATCGAGGATGGCGACTAGAGTTACATCAGGAAAATGATGGCCCTTTGCCAGCATTTGCGTGCCAATAAGGATTTGATAATCATTATTGGTGATACCTTCGAGTGAGGCATCTAATGCGCCTTTGCGCCGAGTGCTATCGCGATCGATGCGCACGCTGGCGTAGTCGGGAAATAGCTCATTAACCGCCAACTCTAATTGCTCGGTGCCGACACCCGCGGTAACGAGTTGGGTGCCGCCACAGCCTGGACATTGGTGAGGAATAGCATGTTGGTCGCCACAATGATGACACTGAATATAGCGATAACGTTGGTGCACCGTGTAGTGTGCATCACAGCGCTGACAGTCTCCGAGCCAGCCGCATTCATGACACAATAATGCAGGCGCATAGCCGCGTCGATTGAGAAACAACATGACCTGATCGCCGCGTTTTAAATGCTCGGCCATCAGTTGTAATAATTGAGGTGACATGCCACTTTGCAGCTTCACGCCTTTTATGTCGATTAGCTGATGGCTGGCTTCACTCGCATTGGCGGCGCGTTTGGTTAGGTTGAGTAGCTGGTATTTACCGCTGTTAGCGTTATGTAGCGTTTCAAAGCAGGGCGTGGCACTGCCTAAGACAAGGGGGATATTTTCCAGTTTTGCCCGCACTACCGCCATGTCGCGTGCGTTGTAACGAAAGGTATCTTGTTGTTTAAACGATCCATCATGCTCTTCATCGATGATGATCATGCCGGGGTTTTTAAGCGGCGTGAAAATTGCTGAGCGGGTGCCAATGATCAATGCTGCGCGACCTTGTTGTGCCTTGAGCCACCCATCCATGCGCTGTTTATCGTTGAGGGCGGAATGTAAAAATACAATTGGCACATTAAAACGGCTCTGGAAACGCTGTAATGTTTGTGGAGTTAGGCCTATCTCCGGTACTAAGATCAGCGCTTGCTTACCTGAACTAATGACTTGTTCAATCGCTTGGAGATAGACTTCTGTTTTGCCACTGCCGGTGATCCCAAGCAATAAGCTCGTGCTGAAGCCGCGCTCGACGTTGATCGCCGCAACCGCTATTGCCTGCTCTGGATTGAGGTTGTGTTTATCGCTTTCTATTATATGTTGCTCTTGCCATGAACAGACAGGATAGAGCGCTTGGGGTATCTGTTCAATCAATCCTTTATCAGCCAGGGCCTTAATTGCGGGGCTTGCAACGTCCGCTTGCTTCAGTGCGGCGGCGCTCATCGCTCCGCTATTGAGTAGTACGACTAATTGTTGCTGCTTTTTTGCCCGTTTAAGGCTGTCTGGTTCTAGGGCTCTACCTTGCTCTGTTAGTTGCCATAAGAGTGTCTGGGCGATGATCGCTGGTTCGCCCTTACGCAATAAGGTCGGTAGCGATTGTTGATAAATCTCGCCGAGCGAATAATGATAGTAATCACTTGCCCAGCTGAGCCAGTGATGGATCCGAGGATCTTGCAATGGTTGTTGATCCAATACTTCGATGAGGGACTTTAATTTAGCGGTATCAACATCAGAATTATCGAGATGTTCGGTGACAATACCAATCAGCTCTCGACTACCAAATGGAACTTTTACCCGCGCGCCAACATTAGGTAACGATATGTTTTCAGGGCATAAGTAGCTAAATGGACGACGTAAAGGGGTAGCTACAGCCACTTCGATTAGGGTTAGGTGCGACATGCGATCACTAAGTTTAACTTCAATGAGTTAAAGTCTAACGCCAATAATTGTGAAATAGAAGCGGATTATTTACACGATCCTCTAGCATCCCCGAGAAGCTTACTATATAATTCGCGCCCTATTATTTTACAATCTTCGTATGGTGTCCGACTTCGGGTTTGATAGCGATACGAACTATTTAGAGGTTTTCTAATGAAACAAGATATTCATCCTACTTATGAAGCAATCGTAGCAACATGTTCATGTGGTAACGTAATCAACGTTGGTTCAACTGTTGGTAAAAACTTATCGCTAGACGTATGTTCAAGCTGTCACCCATTCTACACCGGTAAGCAAAAGACTGCTGATGTTGGTGGACGTGTTGATAAGTTCAAATCTCGTTTTGGTTCACTTAAATCTAAGAAGTAATTTTTCTTTAATTTCAGTGAATAAAAAGCACCCTAGGGTGCTTTTTTTGTGCCTGTAATCCTAGCATCGGTAGCCTGCTGTAAACATGAAATGATCGGCCTCTAACTCATCCATTTCGTAAAACTGGCGACCGAGGCTTAACATGACGTGTTGCCATTCGACCTTAATACCCGCCGCGGCAAATAACCCCGTCGAAGAGTCACTACTTAGACGTCGTGTTTCTCGGGTTCCGTATATTGAGTCGGTAGTTGACTCATTCTCAAACGGACTTGGCCCGAAACTGTGAAGTTTTTATATACCCGTGCTACCTGGAAATGCGTGATTTGAGCAAGTCGAGAAGCGTGCCAAATGCTAGGCCTGAAATGATCGGTGTGGTCATTCCCCATCTTCATTTTATAACGACGCACGACGGCATGGATGCCGGCGCTAGCGCAACGCATTAG
>Ga0105356_10000933_pt1 | contig 28606 bp, 26 predicted proteins | sample GOMGulsemesocosm_3_FD_83502 | JGI IMG/M metagenome (GOLD analysis project Ga0105356, IMG submission 83502) | Methane-oxidizing microbial communities from mesocosms in the Gulf of Mexico - GOM9D Gulf of Mexico | ecosystem: Environmental > Aquatic > Marine > Cold seeps | place: Gulf of Mexico... | reverse complement strand
TACACCAACAAGATATCGATAGCGCGATGCAGGCTATTTTTTCTAATGCATAATCGATTTAAGCATCACATTTTCTTATGCCTGACGATGGAAAATATGATGAGGACACAACCAAATTTGTCACAGTGCCAACCTATGATGTTCACATACAGTTAAGGAAAAACTTTATCATGAAGATTAATTCGCACGCACTATCGCATTCAATATCGGAAAAACTAAAGGTACTGTTATTTATCGCACCTTTGTTAATCCCGCTACTCACCTTTTGGATTGTGCCATTTGGCTGGAGTATCTATATCAGCTTTACCGACTGGGATTACATCTCCCCAGAATATAGCTACGTCGGTTTTGAAAACTATCAATACATGATTGAAGACAGTTACTTTACTGAGGCGCTTTACAATACCTTCGTGTTTTCACTGGGCGTTGTTATACCAACGGTGATGTTAGGATTGGGCTTTGCATTGTTACTGCATAAAAACTTCCGCGGCAGCCAACTTTACCGCGCGGTGATCTTCTCACCTTGGATCACGCCAACAGTGGCAGTGTCTATCGTCTGGTCATGGGTATTTGAAACCAAATCAGGCTTAGCAAATTTACTGCTCGGTAAAGTGGGTATAGCCCCGATACCTTGGTTAGAAAGTGGTGATACCGCGATGACTGTCGTGGTGATCGTAACAGTTTGGCAAGCCGTTGGCTGGACCATGTTATTTTTCATTAGTGCGTTGAATAAGATCCCTGAATCACTCTATGAAGCCTCATTAATTGATGGTTGTAGCCCGTGGACACGTTTTATAAAGATTACCTTACCGTTAATTTCGCCAACCACGTTTTTCCTTATTATTGTCAACATGATCAATTCGGTACAAGCCTTTGACCAATTCCAAATATTAACGCAAGGCGGTCCAAGCGGCAGTACCCGCACATTATTATATTTGTTCTATCAGCAAGCATTTGAGCAATACGATATGGGCCCTGCGGCAGCAACATCACTTATCATTTTAGCTATCACAGGTGTATTAACATTGATTAATACCGAGATGGGCAAACGCTGGATATATTACTAAGGAAAATACGGATGAGCACTCAATCTATTGATTTGCCCTTGGCTAATAGCCTTATGGGTCAACAGCAACAAACTACTAAAAAACAAAAGCTAACGAAACCTGTAGCCCCCGTTAGCACACGATTAAAGTCGGCGAGTAACTTGTTACTCAAACATAGCTTTTTAAGTTTTGCTGGTTTGATTATGGTTTTTCCATTTGTGTGGATGTTATCGGGTTCGATGAAATCCAATGATGAAATATTCAGCAATCCACTGAATATTTTACCAGAGCAATTTCGTTGGGAAACCTTTGTAGAAACATTCAACAGTGCGCCGTTTGGTTTGTACATAATGAATAGTTTTACGGTGGCGTTATTCACCACGCTGATCGTGATGATTAACTCGGCCATGTTTGCTTATGCCATCACCCAACTTAAATTTAAGTCACGAACCGTACTCTATTTCATCGTCATGGCTTGTTACATGCTGCCCGGGGCGGTGACGTATATTCCGTCGTATATCACCTTGGCTAATATGGGCTTACTCGATAGTCATACTGGTTTGATTATTTCCAATGCCGCGAGTGTGTTCGGGGTATTTTACCTACGCCAAGTATTTTTAAAAGTGCATCCATCACTGATTGAAGCTGCGCGAATAGATGGGGCTGGAGAAATAAAAATTCTCTGGGCGATCGTGCTACCTCAGTGCAAATCTGCATTAGCGACCTTGTTTTTGATTACCTTTATTACTAACTACAACAGCTACATGTGGCCAAGTCTATTAATCACCTCGCAAGATCTTAATTTGATTGCGACGGGTATTAGACAGTTCTTTATTGCCGAAGGTAACTACGGCTTAAATTGGTCACAGATCATGGCAGCAAGCACCATCGCTGTATTACCGCTGTTGATTTTATTTATTATTTGTCAAAAAACAATTTTGTCCGGCATAGCCGATAACGGTGTAAAAGAGTAAATAAATATGAAACTGAAAACATTAGCAATTGTATGTTCTAGCTACGCAGTGGGCGCATTCGCTTTCGCTGGTAGCGCAATGGCGAAAACCGAAGTGGACTTTTGGTATTCTGGTGGCTCAAAGCAGCAGAAATTAATGACAACACTGGTTACTGAATTTAACAGCAGCCAAGATGAGTACGTGATTAAGAGTGCTTTGCAGGGCAACTACGACGAAACCTATCAGAAACTACAGGCAGGGTTGGCGTCAAAAACTGCGCCTGAATTTGCATTACTTTATTCAAGCCAAGCACAGATGATGGCCGAGCGAAACCTAGCTCGAGATATCCGTCCTTATATGGACAGTGCATTTAATTTTGATGATTTTCTTGGTTCTTTCCGCCAGCAAGTAACCGCAAAAGATGGTCAAGTTTATGGCTTACCTGCTTACGGCACTACGCAGATATTTTACTACAATAAACAAGTGTTAGCAGAACATGGTTTTACCGACAAAGACCTGAGCACCTGGCAAGGCGTCGCTAAAGTAGCGGCAGCCGTAACCAAAAAAGATGCTAAAGGTAATACTACATTTTATGGCTGGGAGCCAATGTGGGGCGAAGAAAACTTAATCGATGCTGCATACTCTAATGGCGGTAAAATAATCAGTGATGACGGTAAAACGATTTTAATTAACTCTCCAGAATGGATAACGGTTTGGGATAGCTTCCGTAAGTGGATCCATGAAGATGAAACAATGCGTATTCATCACGGTGGCCAAGGTTGGGAATACTGGTACAAAACGATTGATGACGTAGTCAAAGATCGCGCACTGGGTTATACCGGTTCATCGGGCGACCAAGGGGATCTTGATTTCACTAAACTGGGTGCAACCACACAACCAGGCTGGGGTAATAACCCTGCAGCTCCACAAGCTGGCGCAGTGAGTTTTGTCATGCCAAAAGGCACCAATGATGACGCATCAAAAGGGGCATTTGAATTCATGAAGTTTTATACCACGGCTGAAAATACCGCGCGTTGGTCAATGACAACCGGTTATATCCCGGTACGTAACAGTGTAAAACAGGTACCTGTATACCAAGATTACACGGCGAAAAATCCCCAAGCCTTGATCCCGTTAAAACAAGCAAGCACTGCAAGCCAGGACTTCTTTGATCCAACCAAAGGCAAGATCACCGATGCATTATCTATCGCTGCAGATCAGATCCTAATCGAAAACATACCAGCCGAAAAAGCACTAAAACAAGCGGCTAAACGTGCACAACGTGCATTAGATCGTGCTAATCGTTAAGCATGATAAAACCGGTGATGAGTACGGTGTATTCATCACCAAAACGGCTACCTGCAACAAGGATTGACCATGTTGAATTTTACCGGTGAGTTGGCCTTTGGCCATCGTGTATTATCTTTTAATATTACCGCTAACATTAACACCCTCACCCTAACTGGGACGACAGTTAAAAAAGGCTTTTTATATGCTTATCTGTATGACAGTAAGCAGCAATTACGGGCCAATTTATTATTTCAAAAAGCCAATAAAGCGCTGATATTAACCCCAGATTCAGCTTCACTCGGCGGGATTAGCGGTGACTTACCTGCTGGCGAATGGCAATTACATCTGTATAACCTTGAAGGTGAAAACCGAACCCCAAAAGCCATGCATTACGCCATTGAAATTGACTGTAGCGATATCATCAACCCCGCGCATAATAGCAAGGATAAATTACTGGCGACAACCACCCACGCTTGTTTAACAGCGGAAAGTAACCTGAGTCTTGATCACACGATCAATTTTGATTACAACCACAGTAAAAATACCTCTCCGGCTTGGTACCGTGGTGATTTACATGCCCATACGCAATTATCCGATGGCAATAATACCCTCGCCGCCGCCGCACAAATAGCCCAACAACAAGCGCTCGATTTCTTTTTTCTCACCGAGCACAATATTTGCCACCCTGCACTGCCCGTTTGTGAACGTACATTAATGTTACCTGCAATTGAGGTCACTACAGACCAAGGTCATTTTAATGTGCATGGTCCGCGCCGCACGCTCAATATGTTTAATGCCACTTATTCCAGTGCCGCATTGATTGAACAGGGACTCGGTCTGGTTGCATCAGGTGAAGGTAATATCAGTATTAATCACCCAGCGATGAAACCTTGGCACTGGCATTATAAAAATATCGCGCTAGAAAAAGTAAATACCTTTGAAGTCTGCTGTGATCCAACATGGTCAACATCACCCAAAGCCACTGAAGATGCATTGATCCTATTAACGCACATATGGAACAGTGGCCATCGTATCGCAGCCGTAGGTGGCAGTGACTCACACTTAGAACCCCATGAACGCAATGCCAATGCGACAGAGCCATCTGTCTATGGTGATCCAAGTACATTTGTCTATGCCGATACCTTATCGGGTAATGGTATTTTACAAGGTCTTCGCCAAGGTAATGTTTATCTAGAGCGTCAATGTGGGTTGGTTTTTCAACTTAATTCTGGTGCAGTCTTACCAGGTCAAGATGTCGGCACCAATACAGTCGATTACCGTCTGGCAGTAACCGATAGCAGCACTGACTATTATGCGGAATGTATTGCTGACGGCAATATAATAAAACGCATTAAACTCACGACCGCAGACACTCATTTTAAAGTGGATATGAGCACATATGCCTGGTTACGTATTGATATCCGCCGAGGTCGATTAGACAAGCTGACAGAATCCGAATTTGAGGGCGTCATAAATCCGATTTATAACGGTACACAAGCCATATTTAGCCAGCCTTTAGTTGGTACTTGGGGCGAACTAACGGAGTTAATAAATAATAATGGAAATTAAAGGTTTACTGTTCGATAAAGACGGGACATTACTGGAGTTTCATCAAATGTGGCTACACGTCGCGCAAGGCGCTGCAGCAGACACATTAGCGGTCTACGCAACAGCGAATAACCATGATGTTGATGACGTCGCATTGTTAGCGGCAATAGGGGTACACGGTAATGATGTTGATAATCATGGTTTACTTGCTTCAAATCCAGTCGAGGATACCGCAGACGCTTGGTATCAATTATTACAACTAAGCAGTGATAAGGCTCAGTTTAGCCACACAGTCAAACAGATGTTCAATAAGCAGGTTGAAGATAACCCAGCCCTGATCCAATCATTACCCGGTATTAAAGCGAAACTGCTAACGCTAAAAGAACAAGGCTTCAAACTTGGCATTGCCACAGCAGATAGCAAAGATGCCACTCTCTACAGTTTAATTCAGGCTGAACTACACGACTTATTCGACTTTGTCGGTTATTCCGATGGCGATATAGCCCCTAAACCCGCACCCGCGTTATTGAATGCTTTTTGCGGACACTGCAATTTAGAACCACAACAAGTGATCATGTTTGGCGATACCGTTTCTGATATGAAATTTGGCCGTAATGCAGGCGCGAGCACTATTGGTGTTTTAACTGGTACGGCAACCGAAGACGAACTACAGCCTTACGCTGATATCGTCCTGTATTCAGTTGCTGACTTTAATACCGATTTATTGATGACGATTGCTCACTGTTAATCTCGACTAATAAATAATAACTAATAACTAATAACTAATACCTAATAACTAATAACTAATAACTAATAACTAATACGGAAATCACATGGCTGAAGTAATACTACGTCAAGTAGAAAAAATTTATCCAAATGGGTTTAAAGCCGTTCACGGTATCGATCTCACTATTAATGAAGGTGAGTTTATGGTGTTTGTTGGCCCTTCTGGTTGTGCTAAGTCCACCACATTACGCATGATTGCAGGATTAGAAGAAATCAGTAATGGTCAGATCATGATTGGTAATAAGTGTGTAAATAATTTACCACCCAAAGACCGTGGTATATCGATGGTATTTCAAAATTACGCGTTATACCCACATATGTCTGTTTATGAGAATATGTCCTTTGGTTTAAAACAACAAAAAATCAATAAACGCGAAATAGAACGTCGCATTAGTGATGCGGCAGAAACCTTAGAAATTACCCATCTACTCGACAACAAACCCGGTGAAATGTCAGGAGGACAACGCCAACGTGTCGCCTTAGGTCGAGCAATGGTACGTAAGCCAGATGTGTTTTTATTTGACGAACCCCTGTCAAACTTGGATGCTAAACTACGCGTTTCAACCCGTATCAGTATCGCCCAGCTACATCATGATTTGAAAGCCGAAGGTCAAAATGCAACGATGATTTATGTGACCCATGATCAGGTCGAAGCGATGACGCTAGGTGATCGTATTTGCGTGCTGGACCAAGGTCAGATCATGCAAGTTGATACACCGATGAACTTGTACCATTCACCAGCGAATAAATTTGTTGCTGGTTTTATTGGTTCTCCCGCGATGAACTTGATCCGCGCGACTCTGACTCAAGAAAGTGACCTTACTTATGTGCATTTAGATAACGGTTCTAAATTTGTATTACCAGCGGATAAAGCCGAAAAAATCATGCATAAAGTCGGTCAACAAGTCTGGTTTGGACTGCGCCCAGAGCACATTTCAGTGGTCACAACATCACAAGAAGGCACATCAGAGCCACAACAGAATGTGGAACTGACTTACATTAAAGTCGTGGAATCAATGGGAAATGAGGTTTATCTGTACTGTTCATTAGGACAAGAACAGATTATTTCTCGCTGCCACTTTGATCCAAAGAACAATATTCAACACAGTGAAAGTCATTATATGCATTTCGATATGGCGCACTGCCATTTATTCGATGTCGATAGTGAGTTGGCATTGCTTAATTAAGTATTATTTAACAAAATCTTAGTTAAGATGTAATTAAATGCTCACTACAAAAAGAGAAATACGTTCACCGTGTTTCTCTTTTTGCTATTTCCCTCCCTAAATAATTTTTTCACGACACTGACTCGTAAAAAATTATCGATATCCCCGCCTTATTAACAATTTTTCAGAAAACAAAAATAGATAATAAATCCAATAATAATCAAATTTAAACATTAATACTTAAAAATATAACAAATTGATTTATTTATATTTTATATTTTATATTTTATATTTTATATTTATAAAAATATAAAATAAAAAACATTAGTCATTCGTCCCAATATTATCTACATTTGTAAAGACATTATGAATAGAAAAAAACGTAATGTTCATCACCAAAAGGAACGGCTTGATGTTAAAAAGCATGTCTTATAGCCCCAATAAACAACACGGTTTTATCATTCCACTAGCATCTATTTCGCTACTCACTTTAATTGCGATGGTCGGATTTGCTCTCGATACAGGGAAAGTTTATTCCGATTATAGACTCGCACAAACCGCAGCAGATGCAGCTGCATTAGCTGGTGCTTTTGAAAAATTTAACAGTCGTGACAGCACAATTACAATCGCAGCGCATGCCGAAGCGACAGAGAATGGTTATACGAATGGTGAAAATGGCGTGATTATCACAGTCAATAATCCTCCAATAAGTGGTTTCTATCAAGGCGATAACAATTCTATCGAAGTCATTATAAACCAACCAACAACGACCTTTTTCCTTGGCGTACTCGGTTTTGATATTATCACGAGCGAAGTCAGAGCCGTTGCTAATGGTAATACCGCCTCTGGTATAAATTGTGTCTATGTACTCGATCCCGATCATAAAGGTGCATTCGAAATCAGTAGTGATTCATCTTTAGAGGCCCACTGCGGTATCTGGATTAACTCTAATAACAGTAAAGCTTCCACAGTGGAGAGTGGGGCTTGTGTGAAAACGAGCACAATTACAATCGTCGGTGGCTACAAAAAACATCAAATTTGCGATTCTGGTGGTGATGCTTATCAATGTGATTCTGCTGGTGATTGCCCTATTTATGGGCAGAATCAGCCACCTGCGTTATCACCCTTACCAGCATCTGATCCATTCCTTAATCTAGTCACTCCGGCAATAGATCGTACATCTGGAGCTTGTCCAAGCGATGAGTCTTGTGACTCGACAGGTTGCAGTGGTAAAGAAAAAGATCCCGGTGGCCCTTACGAAGCCTATACCGTTGATACCAGCGGTTCAGCAACCTTAAATCCCGGCACCTATTGTGGTGGTATCCTGGTTAAAAAAGGGACTGTGACCATGAATCCAGGTGTGTATATTATGCGCGGGGGCGGCTTCAAAGTAGAAGGTGGGGACTCTGATGTGACAGGTAACAGTATCTCCATTTACAATACCTGTTTTTGGGATTGTAATGATTCAGATCCAGATCACTCCCCTGATAAAGGTAAAGAATGGTATTCAACATTAGATGTTAACTCGAGTGCAACTGTCGACTTATCAGCCCCTCTTTGCAACGGTGGAAGTAGCGGCAGTATGTGTACAAATGATCTTGACGGTATTCTCTTCTTTTCCGATCGAGACGCACCATCCTCTGATGATCCAGGATCCGACCCTGTGAACCGTATCGACAGTAGCGCCGAAGCAACGTTCTCAGGGGCTATTTATGTATGGAATCAGCACCTTAAGTTTCACAGCAGTTCATCAGGTAATTCTAACGACGCAATTTTAGTATCTAAATTTTTAGAAGTATCCAGTAACTCTTCCGTCGAGATTAATAACTTTACAGGTAGCGGAGGTTCCCCCTTAAAACGAGTAACCTTAGTGGAGTAATGAGGAGACAACGTGAAACGAATATCCGAAAAAAAAATGAAACTAGCTCAACAGCGCGGGATTATCGTCATAGAAGCGATAATTGTATTACCTATAATGCTGTTAATTTTATTCTCTATATTAGATTTTGGCAGGGTGATGTACGCCTCTATCACAACGACTAATGCAGCCAGAGTTGCTGCAGGTTATGGCGCTCAAAACACCAATTACGCGCTTGATTTCTCAGGAATGGAATCAGTAGCATTAGCTGATGCGATTGACCTTGACGTTGATGCGCATAATAGTTCAGCGGTCAGCATTACCACCGAGCGTATCTGCCGTTGCGTAGATAGCGGTAATATCAGCTGTGCCAGCATCTCATCTTGCTCTTCTGGTTTCGAGGTATATGTAAGAACTACTGCCAGTCGAGATTTTCGTACCCTAGTGCCCTATCCGATAATAATCAATAGTGTACAGCTAACACGTAGCGCAACAATAAGAGTCCAATAATAAGAGTTCAATAATATGCAAAAAACATTACGTTATCAGCATGGCGTCGCCGCCATCGAATCAGCGATAGTCGCACCATTATTTTTCTTATTGCTACTTGCTATACTGGATGGTTCTCGGATGATTTATGCCTATAGCGCAGTAGCTCATGCAGCCCGAGAAGGCGTTCGTTACGCAGTTGTAAGAGGCTCCGAAGCAGGCCAAGATGACCGTCGTATAGGGGACTCGCCCACCACAGATACACAAATTGAAAATTATATATTACAGCAGTCTAGTCCACTTGAAAATATTACAGTCACTACAACCTGGAGTCTAGATAGCAACCTACAAGTGACCAAAGACGCAGGGCAAATTGTGGAAATAGAAGTGACTCATGATTTTATTAGCGTCACCCCTTTTTTCCCTTCAGTTTCTTTAACTAGTACATCAAGATCGGTCATTTATTTTTAGACGTGAGTTGATACGATCACACGACTGTCACGCGATGTAATTTACGGGGGCTATCGGCATAATCAATAATCGCATAATGCTGGGTGCTGCGATTATCCCAAATCGCCAATGAATTCGGCTGCCACTTAAAACGCACCTGATACTCAGGTTGTCTTGCCATCGTAAATAATTTCGCTAATAACGCATTACTGTCATCACGGTTCATCCCCATAATATAACGGGTGAACTGCTCGTTAATAAATAATATTTCTTCATTGGTATCAGGGTGACGCGTTATCACGGGGTGCGAGACGGGCGGATTTTGTGCCGATACTGCTATGACCTCTTTTTGCCAATCCTCGGTGATCTCACTCGATTCAATACCATCAAAGGCAAATAATGCATGCATGGCCGACAACTCTCGCAGCAACACTTTATCTTGTTCAGGTAAATCCCGAAATACCGCGTTCATCGAACACCACAAGGTATCACCACCACAGGTTGGTACATGTTGCGCATGTAAAATAGATGCTTTAGAAGGTTGCTGCCGCCACGTTAAATCAGTATGCCAAAAACTTTCTAATGGTGGTTTACCGCTAACGGTTTCAATAATACTGACTTGTGGCGCTTGGGCTACATGAGGGAAAAAGGGATGTACCGGCTCTAATTCCCCAAAACGGGCAGCAATGGCTAAATGTTGCTGCGGTGAAAAGACTTGCTTACGAAAGAAGATCACTTGATGAGTAAACCAAGCTTGATACACAGCTTCAAACGTACTGTCATTACAATTGGCTAAATCAACGTCATGGATCAATGCGCCAATATGCGGAGTAAGCAATTCAATCTTCATTATGCTTACTCTGCAGCAGTCTTGGTAATTATATCTGAGTCCGTGATGACCGCACCATTGGTGACAACATCAGTCTCTGTTAGTGCCGCTTTCACCTTTTCTGTTAAGGTTATAATTAACTGTGCTTGTTCATCGTTAAGGACTTTCTGCTGTGCCAATTTATTATGCAATGCATCATTAAAATACGCTATTTGCTCAACATAAGTGAGGCTAGAAATATCTTCTGAAAATAAATCAAATGCCACAGTTGCAATCGCATCCCGATAACGTAACGCGATCTTTTCACTGTCAGAACGATCAACACTGTTGATCCATTTCACTTCAGTGGTGACGTTGTTGGCACGACGTAAATCGTCTTCAACTTTAGCCACTATATTTTCGATAATATTTTTATTTCGTGGCGCAAGCACAATCGCATCATTCAACTGCTGCACGCTCTGTTGTATTTGAGCATACGTTTGTGGGATCAGGTCTTGATCCATTTTTTTCATTTTCTTTACCAATGGTGTGTAGTAATTGCTTTTAACAATTCGGATTTCAAGTTGTAATAAACGCGTTTGCACTGCCGAGCTGCGTTTCTCATAACCGTCCGTTGAGTCATCATCTTCAATATCAGCAATTAAATCAGCCGTACTTTCGTTAATATCATTTAATGAATTCTGCCATTGCCCATGAACTTGTGGTGACAAGTATTCAATGTCTGCTAACTGCTGCGCTAAAAACTCCGATACCAGTTGTTTAATACGCACGGCTTTATCTAATGCTGCTTGCGCTTCTTCAATTTTATCGATGACTTTACTTTCCGAAGGACCACCAAAAAAGCCTTGGTCATTAGGATCAAATCTCGCCACCAGCGTACGCATCGTTCGGACATCAGAATTGACATCTCCCCAGCTGTCAGGTGCAAAATAAACATAGTTCTGTTCTTTTGCCGCTTGGTATTGTTGCTCAACATGTTCAGCAAGCGCTTTGACTTTTTGTATCGCCAGCGCAGCTTCATCCATGACTTCAACATCATTGGTATTATGAACATTTTGTTGCGTTGATTCAGTCGACGCACAACCTGATAATCCTGCAACCGATATAATGACCGCTGCAAACAGGGTTTTCTTCATTTCGTTCATCCAATACTTTATGTTGTCAAACGTCGATAGTACCGAACACACAGCAAGGTAACAATACAAAAGCATTAAATGTGTGTCAGTGATAAAATTGTAGCCACTATTATTTTACCTATCTCCCCCCTCAACATCCCTTACATACATTACATCCGCTTACCACCGCTTACACCCTCTTACTAGCTCTTACAATATATACCCCTATCATTGTGCTCTAATTTAGATAATTATTTCAATTATATAAATATGGATGAATAAATGAATCAAACTGATGTGATAAGCAACGCAGGAAAGCCTGGATACACCGGATTAAAGCGAATTATCAAAGCCAGCGGATATTCATGGCAAGGCTTACGAGCTGCATTCAAATACGAGTCGGCAATCAGACAAGAGTTGCTATTACTGATCATTTTTACGCCTATTGCCCTGTTATTAAACGTCAGTCATGTTGATAAAATACTGCTCGTTGCATCATTAGTACTCGTGCTCATTGTTGAGTTATTAAATTCGGCCATTGAAGCTGTTGTGGATCGCATCGGCACAGAACATCACGTATTAAGTGGTCGCGCTAAAGACATCGGTTCAGCCGCCGTGTTTGTTACCTTGTGCTTAGCAGCATTCATTTGGTTTATGATCGTGGTGCTATAACGATGAAGAACATACTCAACGCTCAACACAGTCGTACACTTTCTAATATTAACCTCAATACATTACGTAACTTTCGTATTGATATCAGCATGACCAAGTTCTTATTACTCTATTCGTTATATTTCGGATTCGTGCTGAATACGCCTATCACCTCGCGTTTAATTGACATCACCGCAGATACCAGCAGTTGGTTATTTGTTTATACTGCGCCCGTATTATTAAGTTGTGCGTTTGTCATTATTTTTTCGTTATTTGCGATCCCCTATTTTGCCAAGCCATTCTTTATTTTTGTACTCGTATCTTCCGCGGCGGCTTGTTATGCAACATTAAAATATGGCGTGGTATTTGACTATTCAATGATTGAAAATGTGATTGAAACTAATTCGAGTGAAGTGTCGTCGTATGTCAATTTAAGTTCGATCAGCTATCTGTTTTTTGTTGGTATTATTCCAGCCATATTAATCGCCTTCATTCGATTTAATACCCAAGAACCATTACTCAAACGTGCTTTTAAAAGACTGATGTTGGTTGTTTCTGCCATCCTTATATTACTCTTAATCGCCGCCTGTTTTTATAAAAGTTATGCCTCTGTCGGCCGTAATAATTCTTACCTGAATAAAATGATTGTACCTGCACATATTTTTAATAGTGTTAAGTACCTAAAGAAAGAAGTGTTTACCGAAAAGCTAGCTTACAAATCACAAGGAACGGATGCAGTACTACTACCTGCAATCAATGGTAAACCAACGCTGATGGTATTAATTGTGGGTGAAACAGCGCGCTCGATGAATATCGCTTATAACGGTTACACACGTAATACCAATCCTTACACACAAGGTATGGGGATTATCTCGTTTCAAGACGTTTCATCTTGCGGTACGGCAACGGCACATTCATTACCTTGCATGTTCTCAAATCTAGACCGCAACAACTATGATAAAAACCGAGCGAACAACCAAGATAATGCACTTGATGTATTAATACATGCAAACATAGATACGCTATGGAAAGAGAATGATGGTGGAGATAAATTAGTCGCTAAAGGGGTTACTAAAATCACTATCGATACCGATAAATATACCGATGTGTGTAATGGTTCCACTTGCTATGACGAGGTCATGTTAAAGTCATTTGATGATGAAGTCGCTAACATGAAAGGCAATAAATTAATCACTATGCACATGATTGGCAGTCATGGTCCTACATATTGGCAGCGATACCCAGCGCAAAAAGAATTATTTACGCCATCATGTAATCAGAGCGATATTGAAAATTGTACCGACGAAGAAATCGTTAATGTCTATGATAATACCATCGCTTATACCGATTACGTGATCGCAGAAACCATTAAGAAATTACAGCGCTATTCAGCTGATTATAACGTTGCCTTAATGTATATTTCCGATCACGGTGAATCACTCGGTGAGAAAGGCTTATATCTACATGGTGCACCTTACTCATTTGCCCCTGAGGAACAAACTCAAGTGCCATTTTTCATGTGGCTACCGCAACAATATGCTGACGCGAAAGGCATTGATAAACGCTGTTTAATAGAAAAAGCAAAAACAAAAACCTTCTCTCACGATAATTTATTCCACACTTTACTTGGATTCTATGGTGTCGAAAGCAACGTGATAAACCCGCGTTTAGATATTACCGCAAGCTGCCGTTTGTAAATAACTAGCGAGTTATTTACAAAGAATAACACAACTAAAAATAAAGCCTCACGACAGTGAGGCTTTATCGTTTTAATAGAGGGTGATAATATAAAGCGATATTAATCAGCATGTAGTGAATCAGCGCGACATGATTATCACTGTAATTGGCGGCCACTCTCTTGTTAAATTATAAGAATACCTTGTTAAATTATAAAAATATTTTGTTACATTATAAAAGTATAATGTTAGTGGCAATGCTAACTAGTTTTTCAGTATCAAGCACAGAGCAGCCCCTTACAAATGACCCCCTCTTTGATTGGCCTGAGAACATACTCACTCAGTCTCTAGACGGTATTTTAAATACGTTTGGCGCGAGTCAAACCTATGAAAAAGAGCAAGGCTTAAATTCGAGTGTCATCCCCACCGCGTATTACACTCCCGAGAAAGGACTTGGTATCGGTGCACTCTATGTCGGTTTATATAATGTGTCAGACACAGAATTAAGCCAACCGTCCTCCATTTCGCTTAATAGTTATTATTCAGAAAACAATTCTTATGGCGTAAGCCTAAAAAATAAAAATTTCTTTGAGTCCGATAACAACCGATTATTCATTAATGCTAATGTGGCGAATGATGCGAGTTATTTTTATGGCTTAACGGGTCAGACGCAGAATGCCACTCATTACAACTCAGAACAGTTTTCTGCTGATGCTATATGGTTGCGAAAAATAGCCACTGATATTTATATCGGAATGGGTGTGAAAGGCGCCTATATCAAGCCAACAGAAATAGAAAAAGGCACTGCGAACAACACTAGCGTATTGGTGAAAGACAGCAGTATCGGTGGTTCGATTAAAATTGATTATGATTCTAGAGATAATGTTGATAATGCGTTTAAAGGCGTTAACTTTGGGTTTCAATTTAATCAAATGTACAGTCAATCTCAATCTGAGAGCTATGAGCAATACCAAGTCTACTATAGCCAATATCACCAGTTCCAAGATCTTGTTGGTACACTCGCCTGGCAAGTAAAAGGCGAGTTCAATAGTGACGACACTCCCTTTGTTCAATTAGCAAATCTCGGCGGTGATGAAAAACTAAGGGGTTACATTGAAGGTAAGCACGTAGATAACAACATGGTTTTTAGCCAAGTAGAATATCGAATTCCGCTTTATTGGCGTGTCGGAATGGTCTTTTGGACTGGCGCAGGTTCTGTCGCTAATGACATATCAGGGTTATTTGAAGATACGTTAGTGAGTTATGGTACTGGCTTTCGATTTAATATCAAAGACAGAGTCAACTTACGCGCTGATATTGGCTTTGGTGATGATGGTGCTGAGTTTTACTTAAACATTAATGAAGTGTTTTAGACCTGCATGCTAAAAATTGCCTTGTTCATTGTCAGTAGTGGTTTAATCAGCTTTTTTGTTAACGCTAAGAGCAATCCGGCTTGTGAACAGGCCATTCTTTATGATCTGTATCTCAACGGTTTTCATACTGGCGAACTACAACGACAGATTACACAACAAGGTACTGAATTATCTTTTTTAACCCGCAGTACGATGAATATTCTCGGTATTAATACCACCTTTTACCAGACCTCAAGCGCGCACTATGACCTGCAAAATAACCGTTATTTAACCGATGGTTTTTATCAGGTCATGACTGGTTTTAGAAATAGAGAAATGGTCGTGAGCATGAGCAATAATGGTTTGAGTACGCGTGTCGAACTTAATGGTGAAATAACACAATATCACAGTAACAAATACCCATTACAAGACATGGATACCATCACTACTCAGCTGCAAACGAATGTGAGACAAGGTAAAACCCATTTTTATACGTTACGACAAGCGACCGATGAAATGGAGTTATTCGAATATCAGGTAACAGGTACAGAAATATTATCTACCCGTCATTTTGGTGATGTAGAAGCAATTAAAGTGGTCGAGATACAAGACAACAATGTCACCTTTTGGTTTGCACCCTCGTTAGATTACTTAATGATAAAAGCAGTTAATGTTGAAGGTTGGATACTCAGAGGAACAACCGAGCTCAAGACCTACTCTGACGTTTGTTATAATTGATGACCCAATTTGGGCCATCAATTACGGCTAACTAAATGAATAAATAAATTACACTAGCCGTCTTCTGACTAACGCTAACATACCTAAAGCAAGTAAAGAGATCCAATTAATAGCACCGCCGCTACCACCTGAACTTTTATCTGTCGAGTTACCATCAGGTCTCGTAGATTCGTCATTCGCAGAATAAGTTAAATTACTAATACTCACGCGGTCATCGCCATACGCGTTACTCGAATCTTTCTTATACTCAAACATCACCGTATTAATATCGCGAGATAAAGCTACTGTAGCCTCACCAGCGCCAGCACCACTCAATCTGTCATATAGATTGCCATTGATATATATATTAAAGAAGTCATAGTCTTCTTCTGTTGAGATGTTTACATTAAACGATAAGCTCCCGGCCGCTAATCCCGTAATCGCTAATCGTGAGAATTCATTATCACCTAATACTGGTGTTTCAATTGAATTGCCATTATTAACCCATGCGTTTGCAGAAACATATACTTCAGTACCCGTGATAGAAACGATATCGCGAATACCGCTAGAGGCTCTTTCCACACCAACATACGACAGAGCCAAATCAAAGTTAGGTGCTTGCGCATAATCAGTCGACATACTCACCGATACTTCACTAACCTCTAATGCATCAACATTGTAATTAATTGTCACAGCACAACTATCATTCACCGCTATCTCAGAACAAGAATTTGCAGTAATTAAAGCACCAACACCATGTACCGTCGGTTCTAGCGTTCTAATTACTTGTCCGGTACTATTTTCGATCGTAAAGGTATGTGAATAAGCACCACGGCGTTTAACCCCCACAAACTCTGATTGACGGTAACTCAGCCCTTGCATTTTTCCTGCAATCCAATCCGAATAATAGCTCACATTCGCATAAACACCGTAGTTTCCAGCTTCTGCACAGCCCTGTCCCCAGCTGACAATACCAAGTTGCTCATAACCACCACCATTAGCAACAACGATTGGTCCACCACTGTCACCCTGACAAGAATCATAACCACCACTGACGAATCCCGCACAAAATGCATTATCGCTATTTCTAACTGAATCAGGACATAAACTTTGTTGTACTAAAGGGACATTGACTTGATATAGCTCATTTTCAAATTTCCTGTTTTCTTGCCCTGGCGCTGGATCTTGATCGCCCCACCCCATCACCGTTAACGTCTCACCAGCGGAAAGGTTGTTACGTAAATACTGGTCGGCCAAATTAACAGCGGTATAATTTACCTCGGTCTCAAGCTCTATAATCGCAATATCATTTCCATTTACGGCATTTTGATAATTTTCATGAACATAAATCTCTTTAATACTGTATCTATGTGTAGCAGCATCAGCCTGAGTAAGGTCTGAAATACCAATAACGGCATCAATATCTTGCCCTTCTTTGCTATCGACACAATGTGCAGCCGTTAATATATAACGCTTACCTAAGAAACTCGCCCCACAAAAATTACCTTTATCTATATCCCGGTTTTTAGAAACTAAAGCCACCATAAACGGCCAATCTCCATTGGCACTTTTGTCTCCATTAATAATTCTGGGTTCCATGTTTTCTACCGCATGAACCTGACTTAGCGAGAGAGGTGCTAAAATTAACAATGGGAGTATTCTTTTTAAATACATTTTAAAATCCTTGATAAACCTGTTAACTATTGATTTTGTTTAAAATTTTATCAAGAATACATTAGATGAGTAAATATTCCAGCCTTACAAACAATAAACATACATAAGAATGATTATTGTTCGCGTTTTATGAAATAAATCACATACCTGATACATAGGCGCTATAAATCTTGTATATATCATGACGTTAACGCATTACGACCAAGACTAAGTGATACTTAATTATCTACACTAATCCCTTTTCTTTATTCAGTAACAATTCAAACACTTTAGCGGGTACTGGCTTACTGTAAAAATAACCTTGACCATATTCACAGTTCATTATTCTCAAGTAATCCGCATGCCATTGATCCTCAATCCCCTCTGCGACCACTTTTAAGTTAAGTGCTTTCGCCATCGCAATAATCGCATTGACCAGCTCTCGATCAGAATCACTGTCTTGCATATTTTGCAAAAAAGCACGGTCAATTTTGAGTTTATCAAAGGGAAATTTTTGCAAATAACTCAGTGCCGAATACCCCGTACCAAAATCATCAATCGAGAGTTGCATCCCCATAGCTTGGAGCTTATTAAGTAAGGTGATCACTTCTTCGTTGTGATTGAACAACAAGCTTTCGGTGATCTCAATATCCAACTTATCAGCAGGTAAACCTGACTGTATTAATCCAGCATTAATTTGCTCGAATAACGTATCGCAACGTCTAAATTGAACACTCGAAAAGTTAATGGCGATATGTAACGGCGTGATCTTTTGCCACTCTGCCGCCTGCATACAGGCTTTGTTTATCGCAAATTCACCGAGTAAATGGATTAGGCCATTTTTCTCGGCTAAAGGAATAAATTCATCCGGAGAGATAAAACCAAACTCGGTATCATGCCAACGCATCAAGGCTTCTGCTCCAATAATTTTGTTGGATGCTAACTCTATAATCGGCTGATAATACATTTCGAGTTCATCACGTGCCAGCGCTTGGCGTAAGCGGCCATCGAGATCTAACGTACGCTGTAAATCAGCACTCATTGCTGCATTATAAAAACTGAAGGCATTACGCCCATTTTGTTTCGCGCGATACATGGCAGTATCAGCACTGGCCAGTAGCTGTTGCACATTATTGCCGTCTTGAGGGTATACCGACATACCAATACTGGTGGAGATGAACAACTCTTGGTTTTCCCAAATAAAAGGAGCATCAAATAACGACAACACCCTCGCCGCTAAGTATGTGGCCGAATCCAAATCTTTCAGTTCCGGAATAACCAATAGAAATTCATCACCACCTAAACGGGCAAGCACGTCTGAATCACGTATCGAATCCAGTAATCTTGCGGTACTCTGCATCAAAACCTGATCGCCAGCAGAATGCCCCAAGGTATCATTGATCTGTTTAAAATTATCAAGATCAATAAACATGATCAATACGTTGGTATTCGATCGTTTTGCTCTGACTAACTCTTGTTCCAAGCGGTCATTACCACAATTTCGATTGGGTAATCCCGTCAACGCATCATGCGAGGCTTGGTAAGCCAGCTCTTGCTCTGAAGCCTTTCTTTTTTCAATTTCTTCAATTAACAATTGGTTCTGAGCCGATAAGAACCGCCGTTGTTTATGGCTCTCTTCAAATTTCGTTCTTAAAATAATATTGGCGTTATTAATGATAAATGTATAGAAAAGTCCAAACACAACAGGCACAGCAAGAAAAGACAGACTAGCGATAAACCAACCCGACGTGAAAATATCTTTTTCATTGACGGATTCAAACCAACTTCTTAATTTGAAGGGGGTATTTTCAATTTCTATTTCAAAATAAATCTTATTGGCCAGCGCACTTTTTTCATCGATTTTCGGTTCATCTGCCTGTAGTTCCGTTGTTAATGAATCCCAGATAAAAATATCACCCTCGTCCGAAATTAAATCCATACGGCTTCGACTATCTGCATGTTCCTGTGCTGTCAGTTGTGAAATGATTACTTTCCTGTTCAAATCAGCAACCAAAAAAGCGACCGGTTTACCTGCATACTCAACACGTTTAACCAGTTGAACATAAGAACATTTACCATCTTTAACAACGCGCATAGTCAAACTCTGTTCGCGAATATGTGGGATGTTGACCATATCGAACGCGGTATCTGGATTCTTTGCGGTATCCGCAATAACAGTGCCATCATAACCAACAAGCACCAAACGTTGATAAACTGATTGCTGGCTGATTTCGGTATGATCGATGAGTCTGTTCAGTTCCCTATTAAGGTTGAATAAACTAGCACCTAAGCCATATTGCATCGACATACCGGATGCCAAATTCGCAAAGTAGGTCAACATTGATTTATCGCTAGCAAGATTCGTTAACTCATCATTCGTCACATTGAAAAAATATTCCAACATACTGGTGTAACTTTGCACCTTAAGATTAAGTTCTCGTTGCTGTGATTCTTTCAATCGGGTCTGTCCAAAATTGGTGACAGCCAAAATCGACACTAAATATGCCGCAAGTAATACCGCAGCAATAATAATTAAACGGCTACTGGATAATTTACGCTTCAACTTTTTCATCGCCCTAACTTATGAGTATTATCAAAATAATCGCTATAGAAATAAGACACGGATGGGTAGTGTTTCTCAACTAATTGCAGATAAGTCCCGTCTTTTTTTATGTCATCTAAATATTGATTAAATGCTTTACGCATCTCTGGCGAATCTTTTCTAAAGACAGCCCCCATTCTTTGTTCTTGCGACACTGGCCCTATCACTTTTATTTCACCGGGCCATTTTTCGAGTGCAATTAAGGTATCAGCAACATCAAGTAAGGTACTTTCAGCATCTTTATTCAGGATCGCCGGCACCATTTCATTCAAACGGCGTTCGGTCGCGGGTAATATAATATTGGCCCCCGTACTATAAAGATTATATAAATTAGGATCTAAACAGGAATGTTCCATCGCTAACACATCTCTGCCATTGATAAGCCGTTTCACCTTCTTAATGTCTTTATCAATCGAGTTGGTCGGGTGAATAGGTTGCAGATCTGAATCCGCCCGAGCCACCAGCCATACAGCAGAAGGGAAATAATCATTTGAAAAGTCGGCGAGTTCAGCACGCCAATCTAAAATAGTGACACCATTAGCAATGATATCGCCTTCTATTACGCATTCATCGCCAATGATGGTTTGATTATTTTTGAATTGAGCATGCTGACCAGTTAATTTACCTATCGCGTTATTCCACTTCGCTGGCACATATTGGTACTCAACACCCAGTGATTCTGCAAAACCTTTCACCAGTTCCACATCCAACCCGCTTAACAATTCAAAGTCGTCTTTTTTAATATAAGACAAGAAATTTGCGTAAGGTACGCCAATATGACGTAACACACCTTGTTTTTTGATCTCTTGCAAATCAATAGCCAAGGCCGCTTGACTAAAAATCAGGGCTGAACCCATAAACAAAATATTCTTTATCGTATTTTTAAATTTTGTAACTCTCATCGACATACTCTATCTAATCAGCACTCATTTAAAGAAGGCGCCCAGTTGGACTAGACGCCTAAGTATTAAGCCATGCGTTTGTATAGTTTCTTAATCGCGTCGACTAAACCTCTTACATCTTTTTCATCATGGAAAAGGTGTGTAGAAATTCTTAATGCATAAGTGTTAGCGGTATCTTCTTTATACAATTTAAAATTAGTTGTGCGAATGATATAACCGTAGTGATTACGTAACCGATCTCTAAACTCAGTCAGTAGCTCACCATCTTCTAATTCAAATGGATTGAATGTTGTTAAACCACTCGCCAGCGCTTCAACGTTTGGAGAAAAGATATAGGCATTAGGCAACGCGTCTGCCAATAATGATTTGCACAATGCACTTAAATCTAACACGCGTTTTTCAATACGCGCTCGACCAATGTCATCCCACATTTTACAACTATCAACCAAGGCTTGTTTCGCAGGGTAATTATCATTACCTATGTACTGCATCTGCTCACAAAGATAATCGGCATGTGATAATGATGTATTAATCAACCAAAGCGGGTTAACACGATCACTCCAGTATTCGTTTAAGCGCTGTGCATTATCACGCACATATAAAATACCAGTCGCACCAGGTCCACATTGCCATTTATGACCTGAACCCGCATAGAAATCACAATCCATATCGTGAAAGTCTAAATCAAGCATACCAATCGAATGCGCGCCATCAACGAGTGTTGGTACGGCATATTGCGTTGCTAATTCACAAATACGTTTAGCTGGCAGCTTAGTACCGGTTTTATAGGTAATATGAGAGAACGTAATCAAACGCACATTCGGGTTTTCATTCAGTGCAGTGCGAAATGCTTCAACATAATCTTCTTCAGTCACGGTTTCAAAACCAGTGTAAACAGGAAGCTGAACTTCTACTATTTTCACTCCGAAACGCTGTTTAGCCACATTCATAGGCGTTGTTGCAGCCATATGCTCATGGTGCGTAGTCAGAATCACATCACCTTCTTCAAAGTGAAGACCGTTGATAATAGAACATATGCCATCGGTAGTATTACGGCTCAACACGATCTCATGGGGCTCTGCACCAAACCCACCAGCAACATCAGCGACCATTTCTGACATATATGGCCAAGAGCCAAACCGCTCGTCCATATCCCATGGGTATTTCGCCACCGCTTTATTATTATCATTAAATCCAGCGAGTACATGCTTTGGCATTGAGCCTGTTGTACCAACATTCATATAAGTTGTTCTTTTATCTAACACAAATTGCTTCTGAACTTTGTTCCAAAACTTTTTACTATGTTTATTATATGTAGAAGGCAACCAATCAGGATCTAATTCTGATGCACTCGCTGTATTGGCAAGTACTGAACCACCAAGCCCTACAACCGCCACACTGGCTGCTGTACTTTTAAGAAATTTACGACGATTAAGGCTTTTAGGCCCTTGATCTATATTGTTCATCCACTTAATTCCTTGTTAAAACAGTAATACAGACATAGTTAATAATGCTTATCATAAGCATCATTAGTAGAATTTAATGCTATGTTATTCGAAAATATACATATATTAAATCATCGAGATCAAATTATGGTCATTTATTCATAACCGGTTGAGATTCAGCCAGTTAATTTATTTCAGGTGAAAGCAGGGAGTTAGAAATGACAAAGCCCCAACATAGGTTGAGGCTTTGTTATTTGAATATAGTACTGAGGGTAAATTTAAATAGAACGAATCCGGTAATGACAGTTTTAATCAAACGTCATATTTGTCGTCAATTTCATCTTGTAAGGCATCTAATTGCGCCAGAATACCAAGGAATTTCTGACCAAATACCGTTACATGGTACTCCACCCGAGGCGGTAGTTCGTTAAAGCTCACTTTGTCTAAAATACCAAATTCAACATTTCTTTTTAAGCATTGATTTAATACTTTGGTCGTGAGCCCTTCCACATTACGGACCATTTCACCCGGTCGATTAATGTCATGAGCCAACAGCTGATAGACAGTCAATGACCATTTGCAGCCATAAATACTTTCGACCATTCTTGCGCTATTTTCTGGCGCGGTTTTTCTTACAAAAATATTTTCGTTATTATTCATAAAGATGCACCAAAAAGTACCTAGGTTACCGATTTGTACTTACTATTTAATCCGTTAATTAACGCCTAAGATTACCACATACAAAATCTTAGGAGCAAGAAAATGACATTTACTCAATCAGGTATCGCACTCATCATTGGTGGCACAAGTGGCATGGGATTTGAAACAGCAAAACAACTTGCAGCTCAAAATATTCCAGTCGTTATTGTTGGTAACAATATCGGAAAACTAGACACCGCGGTTTCAGCACTTAGCCAAATCGGTGACGTGACAGGCATTCAATTAAACCTTTATGACAACGACAGTGTCGCGCACTTTATTGACAATATCACCGAGCAAACTAAAAATATCGGTTACCTTGTGAATGCTGCAGGTTACTTTAATCCAAAACCGTTTATCGAACATACCGAGCAAGACTATGATCAATACCATGAATTAAATAAAGCGACCTTTAAGATCAGCCAAGCAGTGGCTAAAAACATGATCGCGAATGGTGGTGGTAACGTGGTTAATATCGGTTCGATGTGGGGTAAGCAAGCCATTAAAGCCACGCCTTCTTCTGCGTACTCGATGGCAAAAGCCGGACTACATGCCTTAACGCAACATATGGCAATGGAATTGGCGGAACATAATATTCGTGTTAATGCGGTATCACCTGCAGTAGTGAAAACACCAATATATGAAACATTCATCAGTCCTGAAGACATGGATGCAACATTAGCAAGCTTTAACGCATTCCACCCAATCGGTCGTGTCGGCACACCAGAAGATATAGCCAACAGTATTTGTTTCTTACTGTCGGATCAATCAAGCTGGGTAACAGGCGCAATCTGGGATGTAGATGGGGGTGTGATCGCAGGCCGCAATTAAGATATAAATAGCCAGATAAAATAAAGCCTCAATATATGTTGAGGCTTTATTGAGAGGTGAATGCCTATTAATTTTCACATGACAATGCTTTAACTAACTCCAACGCTAAAGGCATTGAGGCTGCGGACAATAAAGAATCTCTATATAACAATCGATCTTGATTTCCGTGGAGATCCATCACGACTGCGCCCGCTTCTTTTAAACATATTATTAATGCTGCACTATCCCAAGGTTTCATTATCGTATCTATGGCAGCGTCAATTTTTCCACAAGCAACTTGAACGTGCTGGATACAATCACCTGATAGTTTGAATAATTTTGCGGTTTTAAAAACATTGTCAATTTGCCAAGGAAATTTACCGTTCTCTAACCAGATATTCGTCCCATGTATTCCAGAAGCAGTAACAACAGCATTACTCAGCTCAGTTTCACCTGCTTGTATAAAGATAGCAGTCTTGGCAAGCGAGTTGGTCTCAATAAAACAGCCGTGCCCTTTAACTGCATAGCAAAATTGCTGAATACCGGGTAACGACACACAGCCAATAACGGGTTCTCCGTTTTCGATTAAACTGATTAAAGACCCATAGATAGGGATCCCCATTCGATACCAGGCTGTGCCATCAATCGGATCAATAAGCCAAAAGGTATCCTGATCACTCATGCCATCAGTACCCAACTCCTCACCAAACACGGGAATATGAGGGTCTAACGATTTTAACGCTAAGCTAATATATTTCTCGACATTAATATCCACTTGGCTAACGTAAGTGCTATCACTTTTTATAAAGAACTCTGCTTTTAATTTTGAATCCTCGATCATTTTCGCAGCTTCTTTAGCAATATTTACGACTTCATTTAGCATATTAAGATGGTTCATATAGTCTCCCTTTTAAATTGGTAAGCAACCACGATCTTGGATTGCCTGGCTAGACTACAAAAATAATTGTGCAATATCTCATACATAACTTGTCAAAAAAGGGGCAACCTAATTTAAGTTACACCCTTTTTTAATGACGCTATTTGGCTTATTTTTGACTAGGGATAAATGTAGGGACTAACTCTATTAACGAATCCAAAAAATTTCTAACTCTCGCCGGAATATTAACTCGCTGCTGAATGAGCGCGTTTAATTTGACGTCATGTGTCCATTCTTCCAAACACGTTTCTAACTTTTTTTGTTTAATAAGTTCATTACAAGTGAAGTCTAATAACGTTGTTACACCTGAGCCATCTAGAGCAAAAGAAATCAACATTTCATCACTATCACATATATGTGATAAACCGATATCGACCAAAAATTTATTTCCATTTTCACTAAATCTCCATCGATTACCGGTTTTACAATGCCGATAATTGATACATGGAAAATCAACGAGTTGCTTTGGGTGTGTGGGTTTATTATATTTGTCCCAAAAATCAGGACTTGCAACAACATATGCCCGAAATGTAATTAACGTCCGGGATATGTAGCTACTATCTTTCAAATCGCCGAGGTGTAATGCGACATCTATTTTTTCATCCACCATATCACCTAAATTATTATCCACGATGATATCGAGAATTACTTTAGGGTGTCTTTTTTTATATTGGCTCAGCAATAAATGAAAGTTTATTTGATCCAACACGCTAGGGATTTTGACCCGAAGATGCCCCTCATCATTTTCAGAAAATCGTGATAATAATTCATGACTGTCTGCAACAATCAAGTTAAGCTTTTTACATTGCTCTAAGAGTTCCTCTCCTTCTTGGCTTAAGGAGAAACTGCGGGTTGTTCTATTTATTAACCTGACTGAATACAAAGATTCTAACTCAAATATATGATTGGTTAGCGTACTACGAGATTGCTGTAAATCCTTAGCTGCTTTTGAAAAGCTACCGCTAATCGCTACATAATAAAACGTTTGTAGCCATACACTTAATTTGGGCTGTAGGACCGATAAATAGCTACGCATTACGACGCCCTGAATGACAGATAATAGTGAATGATTTTACGTATACAACATAGTACATAGCATCTCCTTCTTAAATTGAACCACGGAGATGCTGAATTAAAAAACAATTTATATCAAGAGGATATTTAAAAATTGCCATTTTCAGCTAAGTACAAATCCACTTATACTTATACCAATACCAATACCAATAAACAAAAAACCTGTTAAGCGATTAAGCAGGACTATATTGGAAATAAATAGAATGTCGCCAAATACCCAACATATATTGAATATCCTTACTCCTAATTTGTTCCATAAGATAATCACATTACATTTCTGATAAACGCAGCCATAACAATGCCGGCAATAATGGCAATTAAAGGTCTTTTTATGATTAAGGTGCCAAACACTGTCACCAATAGTGCTACTTTGGCCCCCATGTCCCCTCTGATAAACATTGGCGCTATAATTGCCACAAGCACAGATCCTGACATTGCCGCGATAAACTGTTGAACACGATAGTTTATCGGCACATACGACATAACAAAGATACCGCCCCAGCGCGTCAAAACCGTCACAACAACCATTATCAATACGATAGTCAGGGTCCCAAGATCTGAAGTATCAATCATCATTATTTTTATCTCCGATTAAAATACCTATCACACCACCAGTTAACGCCCCAACAATAATATGACTGTTATCTGGTAAATATAAATAAGCAGCAATGGACGATGCCGCCGCTCCCATCCATATCACAAATGTCTTCCCCTCCTTCTTCCCTTCCAACATCATTGTTAACAGAAAACACCCCATCACCATATCAACACCAAAGGCCGACGGGTTCTGTATTGCATTGCCAAAATAGAATCCAATCCAGGTACCGATAATCCAAAACAGCCAAAGTGCAATGCCTCCCCCTAAAAGGAGACCAAGTCCTTTAGAAGAATCATTAAGATTAAAAGCACGCATGGACATTGCCCAATTAGCATCGGAGGCAACTAACATAACCCCATAACGAGCAGCTGGTTTAAGATGTTGAATATACGGATAAAGTGTTGCGCCGATAAGCAGATGCCTCGCATTGATTGCAAATACGGTGATCGCTAATGGAAGCACAGAGACTTCAGTCCCCCAGAGTTCTAAAACCCCAAACTGTGATGCCCCCGCAAAGACAAATGTACTCATCATTACCGTTAATGATTGATGCAGCCCAGCTTGCGAAGCCGCTAAACCAAATGCAGCACCGAATACCAATACAAAAAGGGAGATAGGAATTAAACTTATAAAGCCTGCTTTTACTGCATTGAATTCGAATTTAAACTTGTTTGTGTTCATTTAAAACCATACCGCTCATTATTAATAATATCGAGATAATGGACTAGAATCAGAACATCGAAAAGCGCATAATTCAGGAGTCTTCCATTCGAAAAACGAATATATGAATTATCAGGACTTTCAGATTGATTGGTTAAAAAGTTTTGTCGCTATCGTTGATACAGGCTCTTTATCAAACGCGACGATGTCCGTTCATCGTTCACAGTCCGCTATAAGCATGCAGCTGAAAAAGCTTGAGAATGCAGCCGGATGCAAATTGCTGGTCAGAGGAAGTCGACACAGTGAATTGACATCAGAAGGACAAACATTTTTGGGTTATGCCAGACGAATACTCGATTTACACTCTGAAGCACAGGCTGCGTTTCATGGCGAAGAATTAGTCGGTCAGGTCAAGTTAGGTGTTCCCGATGATTATGCCGCAAAGTACCTGACACCAGTACTGAAAAACTTCGCCCCCAGATTTGGTGGTGTTGAAATAGAACTGTATTGTGAACAGTCCACTTCTCTCATCCCTCGAATCGAAAATAATGACTTAGATTTGGTCTTAGTTTCCAGAGATAACCCCAATCGGGGAACGTTACTCTTTCATGAACCTATGGTCTGGGTCGGAGCTTCACAATTTGAAATGTGGAGGCGTGATCCTATTCCCATCGCTGTGTATGAAAGTACTAGCCTTGCTAAAAAAAGTGCGATTAACTCACTCGCTTTACAGGGTCGACGGTATAAGGTTGTCTACAACAGCTCTAGCCTTGCAGGTCAGATCGCAGCGGTTGAAAGCGGACTTGCAATAGCGGTATTGACTCAGTGCAGTGTTCCTCCCCACCTAGACATATTGGGAAAAGAACATGGCCTAGGACCACTAGAGCCGATGGAAGTAGCGGTTTATCGAAGTAAAAAATCTCAGGGATCAAAAGCAGTCGATTATCTTCATGACTTATTAGTCAAGACTCTCAGAATTTCGCCTTTATAACGGCGTGAAAAAACCTGATAAAACAAAGCCCCAGCATGCGTTGAGGCTTTGTCATTTAAATATGGTGCCGAGGGCGGACTTTAACCCCCACTCCTTTCGGGAGAGAATTTTGAATTCCTTGAGACGCCTTTCAGTAATTATAAACCTTTGGATTTGGTTAGATTACTGACTACATTGGTATTAAGGCTCAAGAACGTTTTTTCGTTCCTCCCTGAACAGCTTTGAATCTCGGATTGGCTTTGCAAATAACATAAACACGACCACGACGTTTCACAATCTGGCAATCAGGGTGTCTCTGCTTGGCGCTTT